>Ga0307419_10000468_pt1 | contig 20281 bp, 14 predicted proteins | sample SalMarWE160230MG_2_FD_202512 | JGI IMG/M metagenome (GOLD analysis project Ga0307419, IMG submission 202512) | Salt marsh sediment microbial communities from the Plum Island Ecosystem LTER, Massachusetts, United States - WE1602-30 | ecosystem: Environmental > Aquatic > Marine > Intertidal zone... | reverse complement strand
TCATATCATCTGTGTTGACAATGATAAAATATGCACACCTGCCAAACCGTGGATCTATCTCGGAGTTGAGATCTGTTCCTGTTGAACTCACCGCTATTTTCATAGGTTATGTCTCCTTTTTTTAAAAAATTATCATTGTTTCATATAGTTTAATGCATTTCCAGTGCCAGTATCAGGCCTTTATGATAAAATAGTATGGCCCATTATTCCTTCAAGAGATGTTCACTTACCATAAAAAACGATCAAAGATAAATAATAAAATAAATGTATCCTTTATTAACTTTGATTCATATAAGGTTCTAAATTTGATGTTCTCACAAAAAGGCCTTTTACTAGCTCATGATGCCCATTTTGGGATTCATAAAATGCTTCGCTAAATTCCAAAAACTCGGCCTAAAGGCCTCAAACAGTTTGGAATTATTAACGCTCAGCATTTCATGAATCTTTTTCCAAAAGTGGCCAAAATCGCTCGCAAAGGACTTTTTACGAGTTTGTCAAGAGTTGGATAATCAATAAATGGTTTTGGGCTGGCTTCTTCGGGAACCTGCCCGCATTGGTGGCCTTTTTAGGACATGTACTTCTTTCTCGAAAGGAGCGGGCATAAGCTGCTGTTCCTACTGTATAGCATGTATGTAAGAAAGGGTTGACACCGATAGATTCAGGAGCGGGCTACGAGCCAGTACTTGCTCTCGTCAAGCACGAGTTTTTTCTGCTCCACGAAGAGCTCCAAATACCGATGGAGATCCTCACCGCTCTCGGGCCGGTAGCCCATTCCGGAGAGGATCAGGATTTTCGGAGTCTGCTCGCAGAAATCGGTGGTGAATTTTTCCTTAAGCTCCTCTTCGGTGAGAGATCCTGACTGGAGTTGCCCGACAAGCCACTTGAGGAGCATCTTCTCTCTGATCCTCTCTTCTGTCCTTTTCATAAAGTGAGAGACCTCCGCCCCTTCTTCGCTCTCCTTGAGCATTTCCTGCACCAGTTCAATGGCACCTCTAAGGATCATCAGGCCTATGCTCGCTGAGGCTACCACATCTGCATAAAAGAGCCAAGGGGCATTCCAAAGCTGCGCAAAGAAGGAAAGCAGGATCCCGCCACATACCAAAAGGGAGGTCAAGAAGTGGTTGCGCGAGTCCACCGCTTGGCACATGATGGCGAAGTTCGAGCGCTTCTTGCCTACGAGGTACTGGTAGGAGGAAAGCCCCAGCATAACGAGACCACAAATCGCAGACACCACAAAGGCGATCAGACCCTTTTGTATAGGCCCTGTGTGAATGATTTTATAAAAGGTCGTCAGGGCCACTCCGCCCACTGACACGAACATTGTGATCAGGATGAAGACGGAAACGAACTTCTCCTTGTCGTACTTGATACCCAGCCACACAAGGAGCGATGAGAAGGTATCCACCGCGTTGTCGATCCCGTCGGCGATAAGCCCGGCTGACCGGGAAAGGAAGCCAACACTGAGCTTCAGCACGCTCAGCACCACATGGGCCACTAAGGAAAAGAGGGAGGCCGTCTCAGGGGAGAACACCCACTTCATGAAGGCGGGGATTACCCTCTGCATGTGCTCGGCGATTTCCCTACCGCCCGGGGTCAGGTGGTATCGACCGTCTCTATCCTCAAGGACCTTCTTCTCAATAGCCTTGCACAGATTTTCCTCCAGATCCAGTTGAGCTGTGTCAATTCCATGGGCATGTCGCCCAATTTTCATGCGATTCAGAAAATCCCTGATCTCATGGCGGCTCATGGATCTATCCAAGAGCTCAATCAGAGTCGCCCTGAATGTTCCGGGAAAGTGGTGCATGACACGGTGCATTTCCTTAGAGTTTTTCCAGTGCAGTGTTTGTTCACGCCTGTGACGGAAGATGGAAAAGTTAATAATGTCTTTGGGCGTTAATTCCTGGGCATGAGTAGTTTCGGTGGTTGTGATCTGTTCTTGTTTTTTTGATATCTTTGGAGCACTTTTGTTATTCATAAACCGATTTTTTTGCGATGATAGATTATACGATATTTAATCAGTCAATCATGTTTAGACTCTATTGTATGCATTCATAAATACTTTGCCACGTATGGCCTATTATTTTTTAACGCTCGCAGGGTTAGTGATGGATAGTATATTAAAAAGCATTGAAGTTAAACTTCAGGGGAAGCCGAGCAAACGATTAATTAGTGATACGTCTTTATTGTTACACTAAGTGCAGGGGAATAAGGTTTACATGTTACGAAGGGTGGCAACACGTAAGTCTGCTGAACGGCCGAACTATCAAAGATCATTGACAGTAAAGTTTATATCTTTTCCGCCTCCTCTTTACTCATTTTAAAGGTATGTTCTTCTCCAGGAAATACCCCGCCTTCTACCTCGTTTTTATACTCTTTCAGGGCATCAAGTATCATTGGGCCTAATTTGATATACTGCTTTACAAATTTTGGAGTGAACCGCTCGAAAAGGCCCACCGTGTCATGATACACAAGAACCTGACCATCACAATCTTTACCAGCACCAATCCCTATGGTAGGAATGGTCAGTTCTTTCGTAATCCTCGAGGCCAGTGTTTCTGGAATACACTCCATAACAACCATGAAGGCTCCAGCCGTTTCTAAATCATTGGCAGCATTGATCAAATTTCGTGCACTTTCCGCATCCTTTCCCTGAACCTTAAAACCACTTAACTGGGTTGCAGTTTGAGGAGTTAGACCAATGTGTGCGCACACAGGAACGCCTGCAGTAACAATTGCTTTCACCACAGGGGCAACCTCGCTGCCACCTTCAAGCTTCACAGCGTCGCATTCACCCTCTTTTATAAATCGGCCGGCGTTTTCAATGGCCTTCTCAATACCTGTCTGGTAAGACATGAAAGGCATATCCCCTATCACAAAGGCATAGGTAGTACCCCTTGTTACCGCCTTTGTGTGATGTATCATTTCTTCCATGGTTACCGGCACTGTGGAGGTGTATCCAAGAACTACCATTCCAAGAGAGTCTCCAACCAAGATGGTGTCAATGCCTGCCTTGTCTACCATTTGGGCAGTTGGGTAATCATAGGCAGTCAACATTGTTATTTTTCTTCCCTTCTCCTTTTTAGCCATAAGGTCAGAAATAGTTATCTTTTTTCTTTCCATCATTTTTCTCCCCATTTACATAGCTCCTTCTCTCAGAGGAAGGGCATTTTGTTTATTATAGTAAAAAATTCACGCAACTTCTTTGCTGACTGTATAGATAATTATTTCAAGTTAGTCAATCGTTCTTTCTCCTTGACGGCCTGATTTTACTGGAAGTAATATGGCGACTTACGTTTTTGATTTAATGTTTTTTTAGAAGATACGGTTTGGTAAATTGTTAACAAAGACATACATTGTTAACAAGGAAAAGGAGATGATTTGCATGGCAAGATATGGATTACTTTCAATAGAGGGTTCAGATGGTGCCCAGGAAGTAATTAATGTTACCCTGGGCAAGGAAAAGGCCGATTTAGCCTTTATCAATGGGAATCTACTCAATGTCTATACTGGTGAATTGTTAGATCATTATTCAGTGACTATTAAGGGTGAGTGGATTGCCTATGTAGGAGATGACCCGCAAGATACTATTGGACCGAATACTAACGTAATTGATGTCAAGGGCAAAACCATTATTCCTGGTCTTATCGACGGCCATACTCATCTTGTCTGGCTATCGAATGCAAGCGAGTTTCTGAAATATACAATGGCTGGCGGTACAACAACTATCATAACTGAAACCATGGAGACATTTCCCATAATGGGTTATGAAGGGGTAATTGATTTTTTGGCCTCTCTCAGCGATCAACCTATCAAGATTTTTGCCACAGCACCGTCTATGGTTTCCATAAGCAAGAAGGCGCAGGGTATCTCAAAGGAAACGCTCAGAAAATTACTGGCAAGAGATGATATTTTAGGGCTGGGTGAGTCCTACTGGCAGACGGTTTTGCAGAAACCAGACGAATATTTTCCAATTTTTGCCGAAACCCTTCAATGTGGCAAGCAATTAGAGGGGCACTCTGCAGGGGCAAAAGAAGAAAAACTTATGGCATATATAGCCTCTGGTATATCTTCTTGCCATGAGTCAATAAATGCTGAAGAGGTCCTCGAGAGATTAAGACTGGGTATACATGTCATGATACGCGAGGGGAGTATAAGGAACGATCTTGCTTCTATATCCAGAATAAAGGATACTGGGATTGATTTCAGAAGACTTGTTTTGGTTACTGACGGCTTAGAACCAGTGGATTTGCTCGAGAAAGGATATATGGAAGCTGTTGTGCAGAAGGCTATAGATTTAGGTTTTGATCCAGTACATGCTATTCAGATGGCTACGATAAATGTGGCAGAGCATTTTTCCCTGGATGGTATCGTTGGTGGGGTTGCACCTGGAAAATATGCGGATATGCTTGTTATTCCCAGTCCTGGAGTCATTAAGGCTGAATATGTAATAAGCAAAGGTAAAATCATTGCCAGGGAAGGAAATCTTCTGGTGAGCCCAAGAAAACATGCCTTTTCAAAGGGTAGCATGAACAGTATTCATCTTTTACGTGAGCTTAAATCCTCTGATTTTTCTATAGTGGCTAATAAAAGATCTTCTCACGTTAATGTAAGGGTAATAGAACAGGTTACAGATTTAGTAACCAAAGAGCTTATACTTTCTGTCCCTGTGATTGAAGGTGAGATCAGATCAGATGTAGACAGGGATATATTGAAGGTAGCAGCCATTGACAGAAGGCATTTTCCAGGAAAGACCTTTGTCGGGCTCATCAGAGGATTTCATTTAAGCACTGGGGCAATTGCATGCAGTGCCGCCTGGGATACATCAGATATTATCGTTGTTGGTAAGAATGATACCGATATGGTAGGCGCTGTTAATAGGATTTATGAACTGCAAGGAGGGGCTGTCGTGTATGCTAAAGGGGAGGTTCTGGCAGAAATTCCATTGCCTTTATTTGGCATTATGACCGATATGCCAATTGAGATGCTTGCAAAAAGGATGGAGGAAATTAAAAAAATTACAAAGAATTTAGGTTTCCCTTTTGATGATCCCTTGCTGACACTTGTTACCCTAACAGGTGCAGCTATACCCTTTTTAAGAATATGTGAAGAAGGACTTGTGAATTTAAAAGATGGAAAGACATTAGGCTTAATTGTAGAGTAAGGTTCAGGAGGCTGTAAGCTAAATTGAATAAGAAGAATAAAAAGAGAAGTGAAATTAAGTGAAACGTACTATGAGATATCAAATTCGCTATAACGAGGTTGAAAAAATAGTTTATAAGGAGTATAGATATTCATAATAATTAATAAATGTGTTAAATATAGCCAAAAAGACTGAAAAACTTCACGCATGAATCACATCGATAATAAATCCGAATACGAAAAAAGGTCTTTGCATTCAACCACAACTAAGCTCTCCCGCGAGACATTTGTCGAAGAAATTGCAGTCAAACAGCGTGCCTGTTTGGAGATAATTGGTTTTGGCGAAGAAAATAAAGTTATTGAGTTGGGAGAAGAGGAGGTAATTATTGGCCGAACTCCTGAGTGCGGGATCCGCCTTTCTATTGAAAATGTTTCCAGACGACATTCCCGTGTCATTTTTCGTAATGAAGAATATTTTGTTGAGGATTTGGGCAGCACCAATGGTACCTATGTCAATGGCATAAAGATTGTGAAATGCGTTTTACGGAATAGTGATCAGATTAATATTGGTGGAGTGAAAATTCTCTTCACTGAAGATAAAACACTACAAAAAACATGATGCCTCCCAATGAAGCCAAACCGCTTGTCACCTTTTGGGGAACACGTGGCTCAGTTCCTACTCCAGGACGAATTACAGAAAAATATGGTGGCAACACACCTTGTGTAGCTGTTCGTTATCAAGATATACATACCATTTTTGATGCCGGCACAGGTATACGAAATTTAGGCATAGACCTTATAGAGGAATCCAATAAAGCAGGGAAGGGGCTTTCCCTCCATTTATTTTTTAGCCATACCCATTGGGATCATATTCAAGGCCTCCCCTTTTTTCAACCAGCATATATCAATGATACTAACCTGACAATTTATGGGAGCCCTCATAAAGGACATTTTCTTGCCTCTATTTTAAAAGGCCAGATGGACTTTGAGTATTTTCCTATTGGGATGTCAGAATTTTCTGCTGACATCACCATTCAGGAGATATCCGAAGAGGCACTACACTTGGGAGAAGTCATCATTGACTGGCAGGAGCAGGTGTGCCATCCAGGAGGTTCAGTACGCTATCGTTTAGACATAAACGGAAAAAAGATCGTTTATGCAACAGACGTGGAGCTAAATCCCATTTTCCATACCCATGCAGACACTAAGGAAAATAAGGTTCTGGCGCAGGATTATCTTGATTTCATTTACAATGCCGACCTTTTGATCGCTGATGGCCAATACACGGAAGAAGAGTATCAAAGTAAGGTAGGTTGGGGGCATTCTTCTATTCAACTCATCCTTGATATCGCTTACCAGGCCCACGTTAAGCAGCTCGCAATTTTTCACCACGACCCACAACATTCAGATAAGTTTTTAGATGAATTATGGATGAAAAGTAGATTTAAACTTCATTCCGATTATAAAAAAATGGATGTCTTTTGGGCCAGAGAGGGTCTGACACTTGCAATTTAGTATCATTTATGATTGTTTTTTGTCTTCTCTTTCATTTTCCTGACTGCTGTTTCTGCAATTGTTATCCATTACTATGCTTCGGCACGTCTTTAGCCCTTTGCATACCCTTATAATTAGCCATTATGTGCTCAGACACGGATTTAGATAAAGAGAATCTATACAAGGGAATACTCAGCCCTGTTAGTTCCCTTAAAGGTGTGGGGAAAGTCATTACGAGAGAACTCCAAAAGAGGGGGGTTCAGACAGTATATGATCTATTGTATATCCTTCCACGTTCCTACCAAGACCGAAGGAAGTTCATTCCGATTCACAAAATAAAGTCTGGTGAGGCAGCGCTTATAAGGGGCACAATAATGGAGATAAAAAGACTCAGATTTAGATACCGGCCAGTGCTTGAAATGCTTGTAGGCAATGAGTATGGAATCGTATCTGCTAAATGGATAGGAGCGATACAGTACTTGTACAGGTTTAAAAAAGGAGACACTATTATCCTCTATGGCCGATTTCGCGCATCCCCAAAGAAGATTCTTGAGACCTATCACCCTGAGATCATAGAGGATGGAAATGAATATGAAACAGGAAGGGTATCACCTGTTTATCCTGAAATAGGGGGAATCTCGCAGCGAAGGATACGGCGGATTATGATGGATGCCATAAACCGATTTATTCTAAACCTCGAAGATCCATTGCCTGCGATGATCAGAAAGGCACAATGGCTCCTTGAACTGGGTGTGGCAATACAAGAAGTTCACTTCCCATCAAAATCAAGGCTTGAGGATCTTCATATTCGGAGATCACCGGCACAGAGAAGGCTCATATTTGACGAGTTCTTCATGCTCCAGCTTGCGCTCGCACTCAAAAAGAGCAAGACTTCCCGGCAAAGAGGGATAGCCTTTGCAATACAAGGCATTCAAGAGCTTTATGATTTTCTTCCTTTTAAGCTCACGGGATCACAAGCACGTGTAATTCATGAGATTATCACGGACATGAGCAGACCATTTCCAATGAACAGGCTACTTCAAGGTGATGTGGGCTGCGGTAAGACCGTGGTAGCATTTATGGCTGCATGGATGGCAGTAAGGAATGGTTATCAAGTTGCGTTTATGGCACCTACGCAGCTTCTTGCTGAACAGCATTATCTCAGTACCCTTGAGCTCACCCGAAATATGAATCTCAGAGTAGCACTTCTTACAAGCGGGATGAATAACGTTGCCGATGAAGTGAGGTGTAGGGCAAAAAAGGGTACTATAGATATACTGATAGGTACCCATGCCCTCATTCAAGAAAGTGTAAAGTTTGGCAGGCTTGGACTCGTGATCATTGATGAGCAGCACAGATTTGGAGTAGCACAGAGGGCTATTCTCAAGCATAAAGGAACAAGACCAGATGTACTCACCATGACTGCTACGCCTATTCCGAGAACACTGGGACTCACCGTATATGGGGATCTTGACATATCTGTCATCGACGAGCTTCCTCCTGGAAGAAAACCCATTCAGACTAAGCTGTTCCATGAAAGGGATCGAGGCAAGGTATATGAAATCTTGAGAGAGGAGATAGAAAAGGGAAGACAGGCTTATATAGTGTATCCTCTGATAGAAGAGTCAGGAAAGATGGACCTTAAAGATGCCACAAATATGGCTGGGAAGCTCAGAGATATTTTTCCAGATTTCCATATAGCTTTGATCCATGGAAGGATGTCTCTGGATCAAAGAGAAGAGATAATGAGGAAATTCAAAGAAGGACTCATAGGTATCATGGTTTCCACGACAGTTGTCGAGGTGGGTATAAACATTATCAATGCTACCATTATGGTCATTGAGAATGCCGAGAGGTTTGGCCTTTCGCAGATTCATCAGCTTAGGGGAAGAGTAGGGAGAAGTGCTTACCCCTCCAAGTGTCTTCTTTTGGCCTCCTACAGGAATTCGGCCAGTGCCAAAAAGAGGCTGGGAATTATAGAGAAAACTACAGATGGATTCAGGATTTCTGAAGAAGACCTTGCCATTAGGGGCCCAGGAGAATTTCTGGGCGAGAGGCAATCAGGGTTCTACCAGTTTAGGGTTGCAAAAATTATGAGGGATGCAGAGATACTATCTGAGGCAAGGGAAGAGGCATTTAGACTGGTTGAGCATGATCCTGGGCTTGCCCATAGGACCTACAACCTCCTCAGGCAGATGTTCACAGGCAGTCATAGTGGGATAGATGAATTTGTGAGCGTAGCATGAGCTTAAGAATTCACAGTAATATTTTTTAAAGCCCCAGAAATCAGACTTTTTTCACTTCCATTAAGAACTCTGTCCAAGAGAAAATTTGTATTTTGTTCAAGCTGGCTCATAGTCTGTGCAAGAGCCTTAAGTTGGGTCAATGTTTTCTTTGATTTTTCCCGAGATGGTATCGTAAGGTCTGAATTAGCCAGTACCTTGATGAGTCGATCAAGGGCTGAATCATCGAATTTATCATTGTTTCTGTACATGAGATTAACCCACTCCTTTTTAAGCTCCTCCGGTATTTTATTATAATTTGCAATGATATCAGGGTCTTGACCAAAATGAAGAGACTTTTTCAATTTATCAATGGTTTCCCACACTATCCTCCTTTTGTGATCGTCCTGTGGACATTCATAAAGAAGGTCTTTCCATCTCTCTTCTATCTGCATACCTACCCAATTCTCACCCTTTTCCGGTGGAAGAGAAAGTTCCAAGAATTTGTTTTGTGCATCCACCAAATCTTCTTTGAGATCTTCATATCCATCACCCAGACTTGTTAAAATTTCATTTAAGTCCCTTATAGCCTCGACTTTCATATTATTTTCTTTACGGTCTTCGATCAATGCCTGTTCCCACTGATCCCTGAGGTATCCTATTTCCTGTTTAACAAGAGAAAAAATCAGTCCTGACTTTGTGATGGCATTCCGTAGTGAATCTGCAAGTATGTTACATGCGTTTAACCTGTCCGTTGCCAATTGCTCCATGCTCTTCATAGAATCCTGCCGTAACTGGTGCGATAGTAATTCGGTTCCGAGAGAACGCGAAAGTTTTTTAATGATCTTGGTCTCATGACTGCCAATCTTTATGGCAAAGGGATGGAAATGTATCTTGATGACAGCAACCACAATATAGTCGCTGTCTTTCCATATGCTATTTCCTTTATAATCATTTGGATAGTCAAGGGAGGAGTCCATGTCTAATTTAAGATCCGATTTGAGAACAAGTACCGGCTCCATATGGTGGAAATCTTTCGCTATTCCTTCAACCTGAAATCTGAGATTTCGGGCATCTTTTTCTGGATCTTCAGATGTCCAGCTTTTCTGCTTCTCAACACACCAGGACATAGACTCAAGGGGGCGATCTGGTTGATCCCTGTATTCGAGCCAAGGTTTGCCTGGAGAATTGTAGCCAGATTTTGCCGGAAGACCCCATGAAATTTTTCCTTTACCATCATCAATTATTCCGGAAGTGATCCTTTCTGCAATCAGATCTGGTGGTTTTCCAATTTGATAGATTGTGCCCTTGAATGCATTGGGAAGACTGAAAAGAATGGTTTCAATCATTTCCACACAGGCCTTTTTTAATACAGACCTTTCTATCTCTATTGACAATACATGTCTCCCTGTTTGTGTTTTTTCGTTACATCGCTATACATACTTATGGAGCCGTTTTTTGGGATTGGTAATGTACAGCATTTTCTAACTTTGTCAAGGTAATAAATGGATCTGGACTCTTTTGATATGAGGCCATATAATTTATAGTATTATACAAAGAACGTGCCTGTAATAAATGAGAGCTTTAGAATAAAGCTTAATTTTTTTCTCTATGGACTAAAGAACATAAATTGTCAAGGGAAAAAGACTGTATATTGTAAAAATAGAAGATTAATATACTACATATAGCATGACTAATTCAATTACATGCCGAAAAAACCTTTGCCATAGTTATAGAAAATTAAGGCGGAAGGATGTTTATGTATTGGTATAATCTAAATAAGACGAAAAAGTGCTTAAAAGATTTGTTGCGTAATAGCATATAATGCATTAAAAAGGATTTTCTTTTTCTCGATTATTTTTTTGTAAGATGCGGTGAATTCATTTCATTGGTAAATCAACGTTTATTGCAATAATTATAATACCTTAAATTGTTAAAAGATGGCGGTAAACAGAGAGGGTCAATGTATCAAATACCTAACATGTTACCAATCATTTGTTACATTTTGAAAGACCGCATCCGCTGGTCATGGTCAGAGTTCTTTGGCCTGCCCGCCATCGGAGCCCGCCCGGCATCACGATGATGGTCAGGCATAACGAATCCCCTTTGGGGATAAATCAAAGCCACGTATTCAGGCGTGAATTCTTTGCTGTGTAGCAAATGGATAACACTACCAAAGGTACAATAACCACTATCAGCGCATTCTTTCTCTGGGGAATTTTCCCTATATACTGGAAGGCCTTGCAGCATGTACCTTCAACACAGATTTTGGCTCATCGGGTGATTTGGTCGTTGGTATTTATGATATGTTTAGTCTCTCTTCAGCGGCGATGGAAGGAAGCCAAATACATCATATCACTCCCCCGGGATATACCAAGATTTCTACTCACATCCTTTTTACTTGGTGCTAACTGGTTAACGTATATTTGGGCCGTTAATACAAATCAAATTGTTGAAGCAAGCCTTGGGTATTTCATTAATCCGCTTGTGAATGTTTGCTTGGGTATGATTTTTTTGAAGGAACGCTTATACCGATGGCAAGTTCTTTCAGTAGTGCTCGCGTTTATTGGAGTGCTCTTATTAACGTTGCATTATGGTCGAGTACCATGGATCGCCTTTACCCTTGCATTTTTTTTTGGAACTTATGGATTGCTCCGAAAAACAGCCAAAGCCGGATCAATGGTTGGTCTATTATTCGAGATGGCTATTCTCACACCTATTGCTCTTGCCTATGCTATAACTTTGGGTATTAAAGGATCAGGAGCCTTTTTCTCTATTGGTCTACACACGGATGTATTACTCACAGGAGCAGGTTTGGTAACTGTAGTACCATTACTTCTCTTTACTTATGGTGCACGAAGGATCCAGTATTCAACGGTTGGCTTTTTGCAATATATTGCACCGACTGGTCAATTGCTCTTAGGCGTGTTTCTTTACAAAGAGCTGTTTACCAGAACACATGCGATTTCATTTGGTTTTGTTTGGGTGGCGATAATTATATATTCGATTTCGAGCTTTTTGGGTTATAAAAAGCGATTAAAACTATAATTCTATCACCTCTCACCCTCCCACTGCAAAAAGGCTCCAGTAACAAGTAACTCTTTTGTTATAATGAGCCACCCTTTTTAAGATAGATCATAATGATTGAGATTGCAGCAGGTGTAATACCTGGTATTCTTGATGCCTGACCTAAGGAGATAGGTTTTATAAGGAGAAGTTTTTCTTTTAATTCATTAGAAAGGCCATGGACCTTGGTATAATCAAACTCTTGTGGAATCTTTATCTTTTCCAGATTCTTGAATTTCTCAACCTCATTTAGTTGCCGCTGAATATATCCTTCGTATTTTATCTCAATTTCAACTTTATGTGCAATGCTTTCGTCTATCTTTTTAGTGTGTTCATCTAAGGTGGCAATATTTTGATAACTTAACTCCGGCCTTTTGAGGATTTGACCCAAGGAGGTTGCATTTTTTATTGGACTTGATCCTGAATTCACCAGATAATCATTTACCTTTTTTGAGGGAGCTATTACGGTACTTTTTATCCTATGAGCCTCTGCGGAGATCTCTCTCTGTCTTTCTTTCATCTCAACCACTGTTTCATCATGAATAAGACCTAATTCATTACCTTTTTCTATTAATCTCTGCTCCACATTATCTTCTCGTAAGATGAGTCTGTATTCTGCTCTGGAAGTAAACATCCTGTAAGGCTCTTGTGTTCCTCTGGTAACCAGATCATCTACCATAACCGCAATATATGCCTCTGATCGATCAAGGAGAAACGGTGGTCGTTTTTGAATCTTTGATGCCGCATTAATCCCTGCCCACATCCCTTGTCCAGCTGCCTCCTCATATCCACTGGTTCCATTGATCTGGCCAGCCATATATAATCCTTTGGTACGTTTTGTTTCAAGAGTGGGAAACAGCTGCAAAGGGTCGATATAATCATATTCAATTGCATATGCTGGTCTCATGATCTCAGCCTCTTCCAATCCCTCAACAGATCTCACAAAAGGAATCTGTATATCCATAGGGAGGCTATTTCCCAAACCGCTTGCGTAAATTTCCTCTGTATCTATCCCCTCAGGTTCGAGTATGATCTGATGTTTGTCCCTGTCAGAAAACCGTACTATCTTATCTTCTATGGAGGGGCAATACCGTGCAGGAACCCCAGTAATTTTTCCTCCATAAAGGGCCGAGCGCTCTAAATTGTCTCGTACGATCTGATGGCTTTTCTTGTTGGTATGGCCAATGTAGCAGGGAATCTGGTTGATTTTGATCTCTTTTGTAAAAAGGGAAAATGGTCTGGGATTCGCGTCCCCTTCTTGTTTTTCAAATTTGGTAAAGTCTATGGTTGATTTTTTTAATCGTGCAGGGGTCCCTGTCTTCATCCTTCCAAGTGTAAACCCTAATTCTTTTAAATTATCAGGCAGTCCATAAGATGCAAACTCACCCGCTCTCCCTGCCTTTATAGAGGTAAAACCGATATGTACCAAGCCCTTTAAGAATGTTCCTGTAGCTAAGATCACGGCCGAAGCCTGGTAGCCAAATCCTGTTTGATCCTCAACTCCTGCCATATGATTATTTTCCGTAACTAGTCTTTCAACCATGGCCTGTTTAATATCTATGTTAGTCTCTTTTTCAAGTACTTCCTTCATGGCGATATGATACCTAATTTTATCATTCTGGGTGCGTGAGGATTGAACAGCCGGGCCCTTTTTGGTATTTAAAAGCCGATACTGTATTGCAGTTTTATCTGTTACCTTGGCCATCTCACCGCCTAAGGCATCAATCTCTTTTACCAGCTGTCCCTTGGCTACTCCTCCAATAGAAGGGCTACAGGGCATTTTTGCTATTCCATCCAGGTCTATAGTCATAATCAAGACACTGCATCCCATCCGGGCAGCTGCTAAGGCTGCTTCGCAGCCGGCATGCCCTGCCCCAACAACGATAATGTCATATTTCTTAGGATAATAATTCATGTCATTGACTCTATGAACATAATTTTTACAATCTAGAGCTGCTACTATGATCCCTTTGAAATTAAAATATATAAATGATACTACTATACTACTTTTGCAGATAAGGTTAAAGTATTAAGTGTTTAAAGATGGTATGATTATAGAGAGACAAATCACAGGCATTTATGGCAAATTTTTATAGTTGGAACCTTTAATAAGATCATATAGAATTTATTCAATGAATCTGAAAGCAGGTATGTAATGTGTAACCGAGAGAACACATTGAAATAATAACTCAAATAAAGAGGATAATCATGAACGATGAAAAATACGAAAGGGCAAAAAAGAGAGTAGAAGAATTAAAAAAGTTCTATGCAAATTTAGTTACCTACACTGTTATTAACGTTATTCTTATCATCATAAACCTTGTCACCAGTCCTGGAAGCTTATGGTTTTATTGGGTAACTATTTTTTGGGGAGCTGCAATTTTGCTTCATGCCTCAAAAGTCTTTGTTCTCAGGGGCAAATTTCTCGGGGAAGAGTGGGAGGAAAAGAAGATAAAAGAGCTTATGGAAAAAGAAGGGAAATCTAAAGGGTAGAAATATCACTCCTGAATAGTTTTTACCAGCTGGGTTTCGGAGCAGTTCAATCTTTCTTTTTCGGGTAGTCTACATATTGTATATGCACTTCTTCACCTAAATTGCATGGTATTGCTATCCTTGTTGAAAATTTGGAAGTCGAAAAACTCTTATGTAATACTGGGCTCAAAAAGAAATGTGATCATTGATACGGGATTGAATCAAAAAGAGTGTCTTGATGCCATGCAGACTGGTCTACATGAACTGGATGTTGATCTCGTATTACCCGGACACCGGCGTCTATTCAGGAACCATAGAGAAAGAATCGCAGAATTGAAAAAGCATCACCGGAAGAGGGCTAAAGAAGTCCTTCAAATCCTGGACAAAGGTCCCATGAATGCTTTCCAAGTCGCATCAGAGATGACATGGAATATTACTTATGAATCCTGGGAACAATTTCCAGTTCAAGGTGCCTTTATCAAACCTTTGATTGCTTGATATTTCATGTTTCGATCTCCAATAAAATCAGGTAGGGTCTCGATAAATGCCTTGACAAGCTAATCATAGCTTTTCAGGTGGTGGGAGGAAACACCAAAATCATGTGGATTTATCGAATCGTACTGTTTTTTAAGAAAAACGTTCCACTTCTGGCTAGTGCCCAACTGTCATCTCCCGCCCGGCCTTTCCATTGGCACACACGCGTCTGAATTTTATACTGCCTTCACATGAAAGCAAATTTTTATCATGATATAACGAGCTTCTCATACTACACTATCCTTCTAGGGGGTGTAGAGAACGACGATAAGCTCGCACTTTTCTTCGCAGAGGTTGCGAAGTCTATGTTTGGTCTCAGAGTTGAAATGGATGGTTTCTCCGGGTTTTAGATGGTAAGCCTTGGAACCAAGGGTAATCTCCAGCTCCCCGCTCATCACATAGACAAATTCCTCACCCGGATGTTTGTATTCGACAATCTTGTGTCTTTTTTTTGGCTCAATGGTCACCATGAAGGCACGCAAATGCTTATCCGCAGCTCCTGCTGTCAGTGTGCGATAGGAATAGTCCTGTGTGCGTTTAATAAAGCCCTCATGCCGCTTCTCTCCGATTTCTATCTTCTCGTCTTTCGAGAGAAAATTGCTGGGATCAATATCAAAGGCACGTGCAAGCTGAAGCAAAAAAGAAACCGGCGGTGTAATAGTGTCCTTCTCTACGCTGTCGATGAACTCCGGCGTCTCTCCAGTTTGAGAGGCCAGTTGATCCGTTGTTAACTTTCTGTCTTCACGCAACCTTTTGATCCGCCGGCCAAACGTTGAATCTCCTCCGACTTCTTCTTGTGTGCGGCCCGCGCGGTAGAGTTCAGTGATTTCTTGAAACTGATACCTCTTAATCTCTGCTATTAGTCCGGGGAGGAACGAGTTGGCGTCAGCAACTACTCCCAGATCCGCAATCTGAAAAATGAAGGCTTGCGGATCGCGGTTTACCGCCACGATGGTCTCAGCCTCCTTAATTCCTGCGGTATACTGGATTGCCCCTGAAGTCCCGCAGGTAATCAACAGCCGTGGCTTAATGGACTTGCCTGTCTGCCCGACGAGGTTATCATGGGAAGTCCAATGCTCGTCAACTGCCGGGCGTGTAGCACCCACCTCTCCACCGAGCATCATTGCAAGCTCTCTGGCATAATGAAATCCATTCACATCCTTCATGCCTCGCCCGCCGACGACAACCACGTTTGCATCTTCGAGCGGGCGTACCTGCTTTGGCTCCCGGAATGAAGAAACTGTCCTGACCCGGATCTGTGCTTCATCTATATTCTTTTCTACCCTGAGGATCTCTCCGCGAAAAGATTCATTATGGCCTTGCTCTTTGAAGATGCCGGGGCTGATGGTCGCCATCCATGGCCGGCTCTCACTCCAGGCAATGCCAGCCACCACAGATCCGCCAAAAGCGGGGCTGGCTGCAGTCAATTTTCCGGTTTCAGGATCCAGTTCTAGTTCGATACAATCCGCACACAACCCAACCTTTAGCCGTTTGGCCACCCTGGGAGCGAGTTCCCGACCGAAATCGGACCCGCCCAGTAGAAATATATCCGGACCGTGGTCGTGTATTAAATCGCAGATTGTGGAGGTAAACAGATCAACCTGATAATTGGCAAGGAGCGGATGATCGATCTTTAAGACTCGGTGTGCACCGTGAGCGATATACTCCTTGGCGACATCATCCACTTCGTGCCCCAGCAATACCACTCCTGCCAGGCCCTTTCGCTTATCAGCCAGCCTACGGGCTTGCGCCAATACCTGCAGTGTCAACCGGTCTTGAAAAAAATTGCGATGATCTCCGAATACCCAGACCTGAAAATCGTCTGCCATGGAACCTCACTAATCTATCAAATTCTTTTCTCTCAGCTTCTCCATCAAGGTCTGCACTTGCTGCCGAAAGCCACCCTTGATAAACTCGCACCTTTTCTGTTTGTTGGGCACCTGGGTTAGACCCGTTACCCATATCCCTGAACCATTGAGGCCGACTTTTTGCTCGTCAGCCTCCAGGTCATCCAGGGTAAAGCAGTCTAACTTTTTGTCTACATACGCATCCTGGATATCCAACAGGCTGGGCAGGCTGAGTGATACTGCCTCACGAGAGATGGTGAGCAGAACAGGAGGAGCCACTTCCATTACCTCGCGCAGTCCATCGGACACGCGCTCAAGCCTTACCATGCCACCTTGCTTCTCAATTTTCTCCACTCTGGTAACCTGCGGCAAATCCATCTCCTCAGCAAGTTGGGGTCCCACTTGGCCTGTATTACCATCTGTGGATTCAGTGCCGCACAATACCATGTCGAAATCACCGAGCTTGCGAATTCCCATCCCCAGCACATAGGAAGTAGCCAGCGTATCGGCCCCTGCAAATCGCCGATCGCTAAGAAGCATTCCCCGATCCACTCCCAGGGCCATTGCCTCGAGCAGCACCTCCTCGCTTATCGGCGGCCCCATGGTCACCGCGGTTATTGTGCCACCATATCTCTCCTTTAATTGAACTGCTATCTGAATGGCAAAAAGATCATTTGGATTTATGTATGAGTTATCAGCCGCCCGCACCATGGTGTTGGTCTTTACGTCAAATTTGATCTGGTTGGCTGCCAATACCTGTTTGACACACACTATTATCTTCATTTCTTATTTGCCTAAAAGGATTTTCAAATTTTTCTATGAACTCGTCTTCATCAATTCACGAGCGATTACCATCTGCTGTATTTCATTGGTGCCTTCGTATATCTCTGTAACTCTCGCGTCGCGAAAATATCGTTCGATTGCATACTCCTTGCTGTACCCGTATCCGCCGTGGATCTGTAATCCCATGGATGCAACCTGAGAAGCAGTTCGGGCTGCGAACAGCTTTGCCATAGAGGACGCCCCGGACAGGGATTCGCCTTTATCCTTTTTGTGGGCGGCCCTGTAAGTGAGCAATCGCGCGGCCTCAACAGATGTACTCATATCGGCCAGCATCATCTGTATGGCTTGGTGCCGTGCGATGGGAACCTTGAACTGGATACGCTCCTTTGCATACTTAATTGAGACATCCAAGGCACCCTGGGCAATCCCAACGGCCTGCGCTGCAATGCCGATCCGACCCGTTTCCAGAGCAATCATTCCAATCTTAAAGCCTTGTCCCTCTTCACCGAGCAAATTAGCCTTCGGAATGCGGCAATCGTTTAAGATAATAGAAGTTACCGGATTGGCCCGCATGCCGCAATTATCCTCGAGGATTCCCACGGTAAAACCTGGAGTGCCCCGCTCTACAATGAATACACCCATACCTCTCTTCACACCCTCCGAGACCACTGAGGTAAAAACCAATAAGACATCAGCCACACCGCCGTTGGTGACATAGATCTTGTTCGCATTAACGATATAATCATCGCCATGAGGTACGGCAGTGGCTTCGATGGCATTGGCGTCTGAGCCCGCATTGGGCTCGGTCAGGCAAAAGCCGCCGATTTTTTCACCCGCAGCCAGCGACGGGATGAATCTTTTTTTCTGCGTTTCATTAGCGAAAACACTTATAGGATAGACAGCCACACCGTTGTGCACGCTAACCGTCAGCCCGATTGCAGCGCATATCCGTGAAAGTTCTTCTACAGCAATGCAATAGCTAATTGAATCGACCTCAGCGCCCCCATATTTTCGGGGGGCCTGCATTCCAAAAAAATTGACTGCCCCCATCTTCTCGATCACTTCCCAGGGAAAGCGCCGCTCTGCATCGATCTCGCGGGCAATGGGAGCCAGTTCATTCTCTGCGAACTGACGGGCCATTTTGCGGATGGCCTTTTGCTTCACCGTCAAGGTTAAGTCCACTTCGAAAGCCTCTTTAAAAAATTGACCGACCCTATCATATTGTTGCTAACAAATAAATCTTTTTTTGAATTTTTATTAGGGAGTCCCTTGTGTCTCTTTTGGGCACAGAATAATTTTTCCGTAATTCCAGAGCACCACTCTAAAAAAAATGGGCTATAGAAAACCTTTGTTGTTACACATGTCCGTTTGAAGGGGTGTTTCGAAATTTCAATTCTTTTACCAATCTAAATGCTTGACAGAATTTAGGCTCAATAATATATAATTAATATCAAATGCCTGGGTGGCGGAATTGGTAGACGCAAGGGACTTAAAATTACCATGAGCATTTTATCTTATTGACATTACTGTATATTTTTAGTATAATCCTCTTATGTAATAAATACGTAATAAAACATAAGGGGATTTTTTATGTCCGATGTAAAGATATACAAAAGGAAAGACAGCCCGTATTGGTGGATATGGTATTATTTACCTGACGGCACCATCGAACGGAAATCCACCAAGACCAAGAATAAAGGACATGCAAAAACCATTGCGAAACAAAAAGAGGAAGAATTAGTAAAAAATCGAGGGATCAAAGGCGCATCCGTGACATTAAGAGACCTTATTCAGGAAGTCATTGATGATTATTTCATCAACAAGAAAAAAAGCCTGAATAAAGTGGAACAACGGAAAAAAAGCATGTTTGAATTCTTTGGTGAAGATAAAAAAGTTAATGAGATAGGAATTCAAGAGATAGGTGAATACATCAAACACAGAATCGAAAAGGATATGCAGGCCAGTACGATTAATCGTGAATTGAGCATATTGAACAGAGGGTTCACCCTACTTCTCGAAAAGAAAAGGATTGCGGACAAACCCAAAATCAAGAAATTGAAGGAAAATAATATAAGAACAGATTTTTTGGAGCATTGGGAGTATTTGAAATTACTTGAGAATGCCTCTCCACATATTGTACCGATCATCAAACTTGCCTACAAAACAGGCTGGCGAACCGAGGAACTAACCGAGTTGACATGGGAAATGGTAGATATTGACAATGGGATTATCACGCTGCCTTCTGGAGATTATACTAAAAACGAAGAGGGCCGGACTTACTATCTTGATAAGGAATTGGCGTCTATGCTCAGGCAAATGTGGAGCGAGAGGAGAATTTTGAAATCCAAAATACCCTACGTGTTTCTCAACAGGTGGAAAACTGGAAAGATGAATAGTTTCAAGGAGGCATGGAAGGCAAGTTGTAAAAGAGCGGCATTGGGTAAGAAACATTTTCACGGATTTAGGCGTACTGCGATTAGAAATATGGTGCGTGCAGGCGTGCCTGAAAGGGTGGCCATGACCATATCTGGACATAAAACAAGGTCTGTGTTTGAAAGATATAACATCACCAGCCTTCGAGATTTACAAATCGCATCAAATAAAATGGAGGAATATCTCAAAGGGGAGAGCGAAACAAAGCCTGAGCAGGTATCAAAAGAGGTGCTTCGAGGTTGGGAAAAGTTTCTTATCCCTGTTGAGCACGAAGAAATTGATGCAGAGGAA
>Ga0307419_10000467_pt1 | contig 20304 bp, 21 predicted proteins | sample SalMarWE160230MG_2_FD_202512 | JGI IMG/M metagenome (GOLD analysis project Ga0307419, IMG submission 202512) | Salt marsh sediment microbial communities from the Plum Island Ecosystem LTER, Massachusetts, United States - WE1602-30 | ecosystem: Environmental > Aquatic > Marine > Intertidal zone... | reverse complement strand
GCCATAGGCGATCTCAAGGTTGCTGTGCAGAGTGCAGTTTCGAGGTTTAAAGAAAAAGAACAAGCGATGCCCGGAGGGGATATGACAGAAAGAGATGAACAGTGACATGAGCATCAGGTAGGCGTCTTATCTTCGGTTCGGATTATGGACGGCATCGCAGGCAAGGACTCATGTTTCTGCCGGTTACCGGAGATACAAGCCCTGGCATTAATATGTTGAATTCAAGATGATATCGACAATCCTTGCCATTTGATTTTTGGCTCTGAGACAGTAACCCGCCTTCATTGACACCCAGGTGATAATCTGTTACATGTAAAGCAAGAATCTCTGCCATCTCCCGAAGGTGGCTCTTTAACCAGAGGGGACCAATTAAAAAGGTATACGGTAACACCAACGGTCTGAGGGCGAGCCAGATAAAGGCCCTGGAGCGGATCTACCGTCGCAAGATCCCCCCGCAGCAGGTCATCACCCCGGAATTGGCCCGGTACCTCACCGAGCTCTCCCACGAAATCAGGCGTCAGATCGGGGTCATCATCAACCGCAAGGGCGAGATCGACTTCACCATCGTGGGGGACGACAAGGAGATCCTCATCCCCGACCTCAGCAGGTACCGGGGTGGGCGGGGAAGGCTGTGCGGCTTGCGATGCATCCACACCCACCTGAAAGGGGAAGGTCTTTCTCAAGACGACCTTGCCGACCTGGCCCTCCTGCGCCTCGACCTCATGGCCGCTGTGGAGGTGACCGGGGAGGGACTTCCCGGCCGGGTCTTTACCGGCAACCTCCTGCCGGGGAACTCTGACGGCAAGCAGTGGCATTTGGAGGAATATCGAGGGCCCGGTGACCTTATCCCCGACTTCCTCGCATTCATCCGCTCCCTGGAGGATGAGCTCCACAAGGGAATTGGGGCCCGGCAGGTAGAGGGTAAAGAAACGACCATCCTGGTCAGCGTGGTCCCGTACGGAAAGGCCTTTCCTATTGAGGATTCTTTTGAGGAATTGCAGGAGCTGGCCCGCTCCACGGACCTCGAGGTCATCGACACCATAGTACAGCGCCCCAAGCGGATCCACCCCAAGTATCTCATGGGGGAAGGCAAGCTCAAGGAGCTGGTCATCAAAGGCATGCAATCCGGGGCGGAGCTCATCTGCTTCGACCAGAACCTCTCCCCTGCCCAGATCAACGCCATTGCCGAGAAGACCGACCTCAAGGTCATTGACCGCACCCAGCTCATCCTCGACATCTTCGCCAAGCGCGCCCACAGCAGGGACGGCAAGGTCCGGGTCGAGCTGGCCCAGCTGCAGTACCTCCTCCCCCGGTTGACCGGCAAGGGGACCGCCATGTCCCGCTTGATGGGGGGCATCGGGGGGAGAGGACCGGGGGAGCCCAAGCTGGAGATCGACCGGCGCAGGATCAAGGAGAGGATCCGCCACCTGGAGAAGGAGCTGGACCACCTGGGCAAAGGGAGGTGGCAGCGGCGCACCAGGAGGCTCAAACAGGGCCTCCCCATCCTCTCCATCGTCGGCTATACCAATGCCGGCAAATCCACCCTGCTCAATGCCCTGACCGCAAGCGCAGTGGCGGTGCAGGACAAGCTCTTCGCCACGCTCGATACCTCAAGCCGGAGGCTCAGGTTCCCCCGCGAGCGGGAGGTGATCATCACCGACACCGTGGGCTTTATCCGCGACCTCCCCCCTCCCCTCCTGGGTGCCTTCCGCTCGACCCTGGACGAACTCAATGACGCGGACCTGCTGCTGCATGTGATCGATGTGAGCAACCCCCGGTTTGAGGACCAGATGGCCTCGGTGGAGGCGCTCCTTGCGGAATTGGCAATCAATCACATTCCCTTACTGCGGGTCTTTAACAAGGCGGACCGGGTGGAACCCGCTTTTGCCGAGCGGATCTGCCGGCGCTTTGGGGGGATTGCGATCTCGGCCCTGGATACGAAGACCTTCTCCCCCCTGCTGCACGAGATCGAGGAGATGATCTGGGGGAAAAGGGAGGGGGCAATACACGCGTCTTCCCCATCACGCGGTGGCCCGGAGGGAGGACCCCTGGTTGCGCAGGGGTGAGAGCGCACCGATAAACTCAATGTGACCTTGACCTTCCCTCTGGTCCATTGCATAATACAAGCCTTACATTGCTGAGAAAAGGAAACCTCTCGTTTTCCTCTCCCCGAGGGGAGAGGATTAAGTCCCGCTCCGCTTTGCATAAATTAGGGAATGCGGGGTCCCGCAAGCGGGAGATACCGCGAAGCGGCAGTGAGGGGGAAATCGGAATTTTCATCTATAGAAAATCACATAGAGGAGGTTATGGATGAGTAAGATCAATCGTGCGGTGGTGAGTGTCTCGGACAAACAGGGGCTCGGTGAGTTCGCCAAGGTCTTGGCCGATCTCGGGGTGGAGATCCTCTCCACCGGCGGCACCGCGAAGAGCCTCAGAGAGCAGGGTATTAAAGTCGTCGAGGTATCCGAGTATACGGGTTTTCCCGAGATGATGGAGGGGAGGGTCAAGACCCTCCATCCCAAAGTCCACGGGGGGATCCTGGGGGACCGGAGTAAAAAGGACCACGTCTCCCAGATGAAGGCGCAGGGGATCGAGCCCATCGACATGGTGGTGGTGAACCTCTATCCCTTCGAGGCCACCGTCGCCAAAGAAGGGTGCACCCTGGAAGAGGCCATTGAGAACATCGACATCGGCGGCCCCACCCTCGTCAGGGCGGCGGCCAAGAACTACAGGCATGTCACCGTGGTGGTCGACCCTGCGGATTACCCCCGCCTGGCCCAGGAGCTGAAGGCGGGCGGCGGTGCCATCTCGGAGAAGACCAACTTCGAGCTGGCGCGAAAGGCCTTCGCGCACACCCACCACTACGACGGGGCCATTGCCGAGTATTTGGCCCATATCTCGCCCATATCTTGAAGGGATGAAAGGGTAAGGATGAAGGTCCTGGTAATCGGCGGGGGGGGCAGGGAACACGCCCTGGTCTGGAAGCTCTCCCAGAGCCCAAGAGTCGAGGAGGTCTTTTGCGCCCCGGGCAACGGGGGGATCGTCCCAATCGCCCGCTGCCTTGAAATAGCGGCCACTGACCTGGAGGGGCTGGCCCGTTTCTGCACGGACGAAAAAATCGACCTTACCGTGGTGGGACCGGAGCTCCCCCTGACCATGGGGATCGTGGACCTCTTTAATAAGGAAAGACTCAGGATCTTCGGGGCCACAAAGGGCGCGGCCCAGCTCGAGGGGAGCAAGGCCTTTTCCAAAGACCTGATGCGGGAATACCATATCCCCTCGGCGAGATACCGGGTCTTCGACGACCGAGATCAGGCAGCGGCCTATATAAAAAAGGAAGGGGCGCCCATCGTGGTCAAGGCCGACGGCCTGGCAGCGGGCAAGGGGGTGATCCTGGCCGGGACGGAAAAAGAGGCCCTCGAGGCCCTCGATGCGATCATGGTAAAGCGGGCCTTCGGCGAGGCCGGGGACCGGGTGGTGATCGAAGAGCGGCTTGAAGGAGAGGAGACCTCCTTTATCGCCTTCAGCGACGGGGAGCACGTACTCCCCCTGGCCTCCTCCCAGGACCACAAGGCGGTCTATGACGCAGACAAAGGGCCCAACACCGGCGGCATGGGGGCCTATTCCCCCGCCCCCATCGTCACCCCGGATATCCACGACCGCATCATGGAGGAGATCATGATCCCGACCGTGCGGGCCCTGGCCGCTGAGGGGTACCCTTATCAGGGAGTCCTCTACGCCGGCCTCATGATCAAAGATATGGAACCTAAAGTCCTGGAGTTCAACTGCCGCCTCGGGGACCCCGAGACCCAGCCCATCTTCATGAGGATGGGTGGGGACCTGATCCCCGTCATGGAGGCCTGCATCGAGGGGGCCCTCGCCGGGGTGGAGCTCTCATGGGATGTGCGGACTGCGGTCTGCGTGGTCATGGCCTCCCAGGGCTACCCCGGGTCATATGAAAAGGGGAAGCGCATCCACGGGCTGGAGAAGGTTGAGGAGATGGAGGGGGTGTTCGTCTTTCACGCCGGCACAGCCCTCAAAGATGGAAACTACTTGACCGCCGGGGGAAGGGTGCTGGGGGTGACGGGCCTCGGGAAGGGGATCAAGGAGGCCATGGAGACTACCTACCGCGCCGTCGCTCAGATCACCTGGGACGGGGCCCACTTTCGTAAGGACATCGGAAAAAAGGCCCTTGCCTGGCTGGAGGAATAGAAGCAATGAAAAAACCATTGGTAGGCATCGTTATGGGGAGTGCGTCTGATCGCTCCATTATGGAGGAAGCCGGAGGGATCTTGGAGCGCTTCGAGGTCCCCTATGAGATGACCGTCGCCTCGGCCCACCGCTCCCCTGAGCGGGCGCGGGAATACGCCCGTTCCGCCCACACGCGAGGGCTCCAGGTCATCATCGCCGGCGCCGGAGGGGCCGCCCACCTGGCCGGTTCCATCGCCGCCGAGACCGTGCTGCCGGTCATCGGTGTGCCCATCGACTCTTCGCCCCTGCAGGGGATGGATGCGCTCCTGGCCACCGTCCAGATGCCCGCCGGGATACCCGTGGCCACCATGGCCGTGGGCAAGGCCGGGGCCAAGAATGCGGGGCTCCTGGCAGTACAGATCCTTGCCCTCCAGCATCCGGAGTTGCACGAGAAGCTCCTGGAGTACAAGGGGGAGATGGCCCGCCAGGTGGAGGAGGCGGCCAAAGAACTCAACAAGGGGTGATGGCTCAAGGCGAGGGGGAAACCCTATCCCTGCGGGATACCGGAGCAGGCCCATGGCCGAGATCATGCAGATAGACCCCGCACAGCCTTCACCCCTGCTCGTCGACAAGGCGGCGGAGGTGATCAAAGGGGGAGGGGTGATCATATACCCCACCGAGACCCTCTACGGCCTCGGCGCCAACCCCCTGGACCCCGAGGCGATGAAAAGGTTATACGAGATCAAGGGGCGTGAAGGTAGTAAACCCATCCCCTTTTTGATCAAGGATCTCCAGATGCTTGCAACGCTCGTGGAGGCGATTCCTCCCATCGGGAAGCAGTTGATGGAGCACTATTGGCCCGGCGCCCTCACCCTCATCTTCCGGGCCAAACAGGGACTCCCCTCCCCCCTGCGAGGAAAAAATCGCACTATCGGCCTGAGGATATCCTCCCACCCCGTCGCCAGGGGGATCGTGGAGGCCGTGGCTGCGCCCCTCACCTCCACCAGCGCCAATCCTGCAGGGGAAGGGAATCTCATCGATTGCCAGAGCATCGCTGAGGCTCTCGGGGATCAGGTGGACCTGATCATCGATGGGGGGACCGTACCGGGCGTGGGGTCGACCGTAGTCGACCTGACCGTTATCCCACCAAAGGTCGTGCGGGAGGGGATGATCAAGGTCCCATTGCGAGAACACGAGGAGGCATATCCCCTACCATGTAAATAATTATAAGGATGGGATGTGTCGCCTTGCGACATCCCCTCTTTAAAACTATACAAATGGTGGGGGACCGCACCCGCTTTATCAAAGCGGGAAGAGCGACAGAAAGGGTGTCAATAACGAAGAAGTTATGATACATTTGAGGCAAGCGGGAGCGACAGATGAAGGGATCATACAAGATCGCCGTAATACCCGGTGACGGCACAGGACCGGAGGTCGTGCGCGAGGGGCTCAAGGTCCTCCGGGCCGTCTCCGGGGCCGAAGGATTCAAGACGGAGCTTGTGGATTACGACCTGGGAGGAGAGCGCTACCTTAAGACAGGGGAGACCGTGCCGGACTCGGCCCTCGAGGAGCTCCGCGCGATGGACGCCATCTACCTCGGTGCCATCGGCCACCCCAAGGTCAAGGCGGGGATCCTGGAAAAGGGGATCCTCCTGCACATCAGGTTTGCGCTCGATCTCTACATCAACCTGAGGCCGGTCAAGCTCTACCCCGGGGTCGAGACCCCCATCAAGGACAAGGGGCCCGAGGACATAGATTGTGTGATCGTCAGGGAGAACACCGAGGGGCTGTACGCCGGTGCCGGAGGTTTTTTAAAGCGAGGCACCCCTGATGAGGTCGCCATCCAGGAGTCCATCAACACCCGCAAGGGGGTCGAGCGCTGCATCCGATACGCCTTTGAGTTCTGCCGCCAGCGCGCCAAGGCGAACAAGCTCACCCTCTGCGGCAAGACGAACGTCCTCACCTATGCCTTCGACCTGTGGGAGCGAACCTTCCAGGAACTTGCCGGCGAATATCCCGACATCCAGACCGATTACGCCCACGTCGACGCCATCTGCATGTGGATGGTCAAGAACCCCGAGTGGTTCGATGTCATCGTCACCGACAACATGTTCGGAGACATCATCACCGACCTGGGGGCCATGATCCAAGGGGGGATGGGGATCGCCGCAGGGGGGAACATCAACCCCGAGGGGACCTCCATGTTCGAACCGATCGGGGGCTCCGCCCCCAAGTATGCCGGCAAGAACGTCATCAACCCTCTGGCGGCAATCTGCGCCTGTCAGATGATGCTTAATCATCTCGGGGAAAAGAAGGCAGCGGCACGCATCGAGGAGGCCGTCATCAAGGTCCTGAAGGACCATCTCAAAGGGCTTTCGGCGGGTGAGATGGGATACACCACAACCGAGGTGGGGGATCTGGTAGCGGAGTATGTTGTCAAGGCCTAGGCAGGGAGATACCCAATGCCTTGATCTTCTTGTGCAGGGTGTTGCGATTGATGCCCAAAAAGCGGGCTGCGGTCAGTTGAACGTAGTTCGCCTTTTTCAGGGCGGTGAGGATCAGGGTCCGCTCCACCAGGGAGATGACATCTGCCATGAGATTCCCCTGGCTCTCGGTGTGTAAGTCCATGCGTTCAACCGCCCGCTCCAATTTGCTCATCAAGATCTCATCCAAGGATGTCTCATCACCCCAGCGCACCACCACCAAGGCTGGAGAGATACAGGAGGCGACGGTATCCACCAAGGCGAGCCCCTCCTCTGACGAAGGATGGGGATTATCAACCAACAAAATCCCGAGCGGGATATCACCCCATCGCAGGGGTGCACAGATACATCCAAGCTCTGGTCGCTGATCCCCCTCACTCATCCCCTGCAAAAGGGGTTCCGCCAAGGGGTCCGAAATCGCCATGGGGGCCCCATGGCGTAGGGCCTCACCGCAGGTACCCTCATCCGCCTTGCACGTGTTCCCTTTCGACTTCTGCAAGGCCGGCCCAGAGACCTCTTTGACGAGGAGTTCCCTTCGTGTCCCATCCAAGAGGCCCAAGAGACCATTTTTGACCTTGGAGGTCTTCGCCAAAAAGGCCATGGTGTGAGAGAAGATGGAACCCACATCCTTGGCCGAGGCCAGGGTTCGGTTAAATTCGTACCACTGGGAAAGTCGAGAGGGAAAAAGATCTTCACTGCCACTTGGTGGAGATGCCATTACGATCGCCCTTTGTGCACGGAAATTCAAACGGAAACAAACGAGGAACATCTTATACTCCCCTCCCCTTTTTTTTCAAGGGGAAATTTGCCTTGCTCTCACATTTAATCGATTGCGGGTGTCTTGCGCTGGGGGCACCCCCATGATAGGGTGAGATCTAGTAAATTATCCCGCCAAGGGCGGGATTTTGGGATAAAAATAGAACTAAAGTCTTCGCCTAAAGGCGAGGGTTTTCCTCCCTGCATGGGACAATAAGGGGCATACCATGGAATTGATTATCCTGGGGTCAGGGACAGGGGTCCCCTCGCTGAGAAGGGGCTCGCCGGCCTCCCTCATCAAGGCAGAGAATCAATCGATCCTTTTGGACAGCGGTTCCGGGACCCTGACAAGGATGCTGCAAGCAGGGGTGTCCTACAAAGAGGTGGATGCCGTCTTGTACAGTCACATCCACCCGGACCACGTTGCTGATCTGGTCCCCCTGATCTTCGCCTGCAAGTACCAGGAGGACCCTCGCACAAAGGACCTCCGCATCCTCGGCGGGGAGGGGTTCCGAGCATATTTCGAGGGGTTGCGCAGCGTCTACGGCAGGTGGATAGAACCTGAGACCTTCCGGATCCATATACAAGAGGTCCTTGCTGAAGATGTCATGATCGGAGAGCTGCAGATCAGCACGCTCCCCCTCGAGCATTCCCCAGAAAGCATCGGCTATCGGGTGACATCCCCCAAGGGGCGGACCGTGGTCTATTCAGGCGATACCGACTATTGCCGCAACATCGTGGATCTGGCCAAGGGTGCAGACCTCCTCCTCTTAGAATGCTCCTTCCCGGAGGGGAGAAAGGTGGGCGGACACCTTACCCCTTCGCTGGTAGGCCGCATCGCCCGCGAGGCCGGCTGTACAAGACTCGTCCTCACCCACCTCTATCCCCCGTGTGATCAATCCGATATCCGGGGGGATTGCAGGAAGGTCTTTCCAGGAGAGGTGCTCCTGGCCGAGGATCTGACGACCATAGCGATCTGAGCTATCGCTGGGGGACCTTTCTCAGGACGATAAGCCCCAGACCGAACAAGAAGGCCAAAGAGGCTATGGCGATACGGTATTTCCAGGGGCCCAGGGGCTCACCAATCCTCACCAAGAGACCCCATTGGAGGGGCCCCCGAGGATTGCCGCGAGCCTCCCGGCAAGGGAGTAGACGCCGAAAAATGTACCGTACATCTCAGGCGGAGAGAGGGCGATGAGCAGCGAGCGGTCGCAGGTCCATATGCCGGCCAGGGCAATCCCGATAACAGGACCGATGAGCCAAAAGGTGTATTTTGTCGGCGCTATGACCGCCACGATGGTGGTAATTCAGAAAGATTACTAAAGGGTGCCGAGCCAGGGCATGGTCAAGGCCACAGCCACCATGGAAGCGGAGAGGGCCAGGCTGTAGTGGATATCCGCGACCGCCAACCCCTGCGTCACCCAGAGGGGGAAATAGATGGCGACAACGTTGGCAGTAAAGATCGTGTTGGCAAAATCATACAAGGCCCACGAGATGATCTTTCTGCGTTTCACCTCATCACTCCGGTTTTTCTTATAGCAAAATCCTCGTTCTCCCCCAACCGCTTTCCTCCGGATACTCACCCCGCACATTCCCATTGTCGAAGGGTGAGATGTATGGTATTATCCAAGGCAGTATGTGCACATCACCGTAGTGGGGAAGACGAGATGTTTGGCATCGGGATGCCGGAATTATTGGTCATCTTGGGGCTTGCCCTCCTGTTGATCGGCCCCAAAAAACTCCCTCAACTTGCCAAATCCTTGGGCAAGACCATGGGGGAGCTGCGCAAGGCCACCGATGATCTGAAGGATACCATCTCCGAAGAGATCGAACCCATCAAAGACGCAATCCCGGACAGAGGGGAACTCGAAAAGGCCCTCAAGAAGAAGTTCTTAGGAGGGGAGGAAGAGGAAAAGGACCCCAAAGCCGGGAAGGGCCCTCAGACCAAGTAGCCCGTGGAGGAGAAGCAGACCTTCATAGAACACCTGGAAGAACTCCGCAAGAGATTGATCATTGCCCTCATCGCCGTGGGGATAGGCTTCGGCATCTGTTACATCTTTGCCAAAGAAATCTTCCAACTCTTGATGATCCCCTTAATCAAGGTCCTTCCCGCCGGGGCGAGCATGATCTTCACCAGCCTCCCCGAGGCCTTCTTCACCTATCTGAAGGTCGCCCTCCTGGCGGGCATATTCGTGGCCTCCCCGGTGGTCCTCTATCAGATCTGGCTCTTCGTGGCGCCGGCCCTCTACAGCCACGAGAAAAAATACGCCATACCGTTTGTCATCTTCTCCACCTTCCTCTTCGTCGGAGGCGCCGCCTTCGGCTATTTTGTCGTCTTCCCCTTCGGGTTCAAGTTCTTCATGAGCTTTGCCACGGATTTCATCCAACCGGCGCCAAAACTCAAGGAATACCTCTCCTTCTGCTCCATGCTCCTGCTCGCCTTCGGCCTCATCTTTGAGCTTCCCCTCTTCATCTTCTTCCTCGCCAAGCTCGGGGTGGTGGACGCCCGTATGTTGTCCCGCAACAGGAGATATGTGATCGTTGGGATCTTCGTCATCGCGGCCATCTTGACCCCCCCGGACGTCATCACGCAGCTCATGATGGCCGGACCCCTCTTGATCCTTTATGAGATCAGCATTTGGGTGGCAAAGATCTTTGGGCGGAAGAGGGAGGCGGAAGAACCCGCAGAGTAACCTATTTAAACCATTTTTTATTTCCTTATAATACAAATTACTGTACAGAATCTTCCCCCCATACCCATTTTTTGTAAAAAAATAAAGATTTTGCTTGACAAAGAGGCCTCCCCATATATAATTGGGTGGGATGAAGTGGGATAAAGTGGTGTGACCACGGGGTAATAGTCATGTTCAGGGGCAGATTTGAACATAACATAGATGGGAAAGGGAGGGTCAGCATCCCCGCTAAGTTCAGGGAGATCCTGAAGCGGGACTACGGCAGCGACCAGCTCATCGTCACCATCTTCGACAGCTGCCTCGTGGCCTATCCCCTTACGGAATGGCAGGTCTTCGAAGAGAAGATGAAGGACTTTTCCCAGCTCAAAAAAGAGGCGAAGTCCTTCCTGCGCTATTTTTATTCCGGGGCCATGGAATGTGCCATCGACGACCATGGGCGCATCCTGATCCCCTCTCAATTTCGCGAACATGCCCAGTTAAGCAAGGAGATCGTCTTCGTAGGGGTAATGAATCGCTTTGAGTTGTGGAATAAGGGCGTGTGGGAAGAAGAATTTGCAAAATACAAAGAGAGCTTCGATGAGATAAGCGAGAATATAGCTGAGTGGATGGGGCTGTGAGAAGCTATCTCCATACCCCCGTCTTGCCAGAGGAGGTGATAACATATCTGCAGTGTCCCCGAGGAGGGACATTCGTCGACGCCACCATCGGTGAAGGCGGGCATGCCGAGGAGATCCTCAAGGCCTCTGGGCAGAACAAGGTTATCGGGATCGACTGGGATCAAGAGATCATTGAGAGGGCGAAGAAGAGGCTGGCACAATACGCAGAACGGCTGACCCTGATTCACGATGACTTTGTCCACCTTCCGCAAATCCTGCGAGATGCAGCGATTGAGCGGGTGGACGGCCTCCTCTTCGATCTGGGGATATCCTCCTTTCACTTCGAGGAGGAGAAAAGGGGGTTCGGTTTCCACCGCGACGGGCCCCTGGACATGAGGATGGACACACGGAAAAAATTGACGGCCTACGATATCGTAAACCACGCTTCCCTGGAGGAGATAGAACAGATCTTACGCAGATATGGTGAGGAAAGGTGGGCCAAAAGGATCGCCAAGACTATCGGCACAGAACGCAAGCGGGGAGAGATCAGGCGCACGGGTGCATTAGCGGAAATCATCGCACGGGCCATCCCGAGCAAGTATCACCCCCGCAGAATACATCCGGCGACCAAGAGCTTTTTAGCCCTGAGGATCGCGGTGAATGACGAGCTCAACAATATAGAAGAGATTCTTAACGACGCCCCGCTCCTGCTCACGACGGGAGGAAGGATCGGCGTCATTGCCTTTCATTCATTGGAGGATAGGATCGTCAAGGAGGCCTTTAAAAGGCAGGGGAGCGCGTGTGTCTGCCCCCCTGCCCTCCCGCAGTGCGTTTGCGGGGGGAGGCAACAGGTCTTGCAGATCATCACCAAACGCCCCCTCACCCCTCGTCCCGAGGAGGTAAGAGCTAACCCCCGGGCACGGAGTGCGAAACTGAGGGTGGCGGAAAGAGTGTAAGAGGAAGGAAGGAGGGCGTGAGATGAGAGCTACCGAATTAATGACGAACATTCCGGGAATTACCATGGATCATCTGCACAACTGGGAGCGGCAAGGCTACCTTGCCCCGAGCAGAAAGAAAGTGGGGAAAAAGCAGATACGGGATTATAGCGAAAGAGATGCCAATTTCATCAAGGCCATGTGGTTCTATTATCGGAAAGGGCTATCCCCGAAAAATGCCCATAGAAATGCCACCGAAGACGTATCCAGCAGGTCTCTTGCTGCCTCGCCCTTGGAAAACGAACGTCAGGAAGATCAGGAGAGGCAGGAACGGGCGAAAGATTCCCTGAATGGTATTGCGATCTTTGAGCTGGCTATACCCCTGAGGCACTATTTCCCATTAAAAATGGGCGGAAGAGAACACGGGTGGGTGACAAACAGTTAAATGCAAGGAATTAATCAAGGATCATTCCCCGCGCAAGCAGGGCAACCCTGAGCACGAGGGTAAGGTAGTGCATTGAGGAGGTAGACTATGAAAGACTTCGCCGTCTCCGCCCACACCACTGCTGGAACCAAGGTCTTGCAGAGACAGAGGGTCGCCAAAAGGGTGCAGGCAAAGACCGCACAGCCCTCACTCCTGCTGCCCGGTCTCTTTTTTCTCCTCATCGTAAGCATCTTCTTTTACGTATGGACGAGGGTCCAGGTGGTACAATACGGATATGAAATCTCCTCGTCCCTGCGGGAGAAGGAAGCCGTCATTAGCGCTCACAATGAACGCACATTAGAGCTCGCCACCCTGCGCTCAGCCAGACAGGTGGAACAAAGGGCGCGAACAACGCTGGGGATGAACCCCCCCCGTAAAGATCAATTGGTAATCATCCGATGAAGGATCGAGCCAGATTGTACTTTAAGGTCCGCGCGTGTACGGTGTTTGTATTCTGCATCCTGTGCCTCGGCTTCATTGCCGTGCGCGCCTATCGTATGCAGGCCCTCGAGCGGGACAAATACCTCGCAGTGGCCCAGAACCAATACTACGGCAAGAGAATCAGCCTGGCCCCTCATCGGGGGACCATCTATGACGCCAAGGGGAGGGAGTTGGCGGTCAGCATGAGGGTCAATTCCCTCTACGCCCAACCTACCAAGATACGGGACAAGAGGGGCACCGCCGCCAAGCTCGCCCCCATCTTGCACCGAGATGCCCGCGACATCTACGGACACCTCTCAAGTCCTAAATCGTTTGTCTGGCTGCAGAGAAAAATAAACCCCCTCCAGCAAGACAAGATCAAGGCCCTGAATCTTCAGGGGGTGGGGTTTTTCCCCGAGAGTAGACGGTTTTACCCCAACTTCGAGTTGGGGGCCCATGTCATTGGGTTTGCGGGCATGGATTCTCAGGGGTTAGAAGGGCTGGAGCTGGTCTATGACAGGCATCTGAAGACCGCAGATAAATATGTCGTGTTAGAGAAAGATGCCCTGGAGAGATGGATATATATCCCCGAGGGCAGAAAAGGGATGCAATCCCCCCACAACATCCATCTCACCCTTGATCTGCGGGCCCAATACATAGCTGAACGGGAGTTGAGAAAAGGGGTGGCTGCACTGAGGGCCCGCGGGGGGATGGTGGTGATCATGGACCCCTCCACCGGTAAAATTCTGGCCACGGCAGTCCAGCCCTCCTTTAACCCCAACCTCTTTGAGGAGTTCGAGCCGGCCAGGTGGCGCAACCGCGCCGTAACCGATCATTTTGAGCCCGGCTCCCTCCTGAAGGTCTTTCTCCTCGCCGCCGCTTTAAAGGAAGAAATATCGAAGGAAAATGATATCGTATTCTGTGAAAACGGGGCGTATAAAATAAAGGGGCATACCATTCATGACATGAGCCCCCACGGCTGGTTGGCAGTAAAAGATATTATCCGGCTCTCCAGTAACATCGGTGCCTGCAAAGTGGGAAAGGAGTTGGGGCCCGGAAGGTTCTACCGCTACCTGGATGCCTTTGGTTTCACCGAGAAGACGGGGGTCGACCTCGTGGGAGAGAATACGGGTGAAATCCGTCCTCCTGATTCCTGGTCCAACGTCGACTTGGCCATCATCTCCTTTGGACAGGGGGTATCGGTCACCGCCCTCCAATTAATCACCGCCCTCAGCTCCATCGCCAATGGTGGTAGCTTGATGAAGCCCTATCTCGTGGAACGTATAACCGACGGGATGGGCAAGCAGGTGGCAGAATTCGTCCCGGAGGTGAGGAGAGAGGTCCTTTCCGCGGAGATGTGCCGCCGTATCACCGCCGTATTAAAAGAGGTCGTCAGGACGGGGACAGGTACCCGGGCCCGCGTCCCCGGATATGAGGTGGCCGGCAAGACCGCGACCGCCCAAAAGGTCGATCGAGCCACAGGCAGATATTCGGATGAAAAGGTCATCGCTTCCTTCATGGGATACCTCCCTGCCGATGAACCCCGGGCGGCCATCCTGGTAGTCATCGACGAACCCAAAAGGACTCCGTATGGAGGGGTGGCAGCAACACCCATCTTTCAAAGGATCGCCGAAGAACTCATGCAGTATATGGGGGTCCCCCCTACAGAAGGGGATTTTGGCAAGAAACTCACCATGGCTCAGGTCCCGAACGCCAAAAAACAGCAGGGCAACAAACACAAGCAGTTCGCCCGGCACCTGATGCCCGACCTCCAAGGCCTCAGTATGAGACAGGCCTTGGCGCAATTGGAAAAGGAAAAAGTGCGGGTCCGCTTGGCGGGAAGCGGGATATTAGTCGAGCAAAGGCCGAATCCGGGGGCCGCACTCAAAGAGGGGTGTGAGGTCTTCCTCGAGTTCTCTCCTCCTCTGTGAAGCAGATACCGTGCAGTTAGCAACGCTGATCCGCTCACTGGACGTGATAGAATCGAAGGGTACCATGGCTATCGATATTCGAGACATCGCTTACCACAGCAACCGGGTACAGGAGGGCGATCTCTTCGTGGCCGTCCGAGGCGCGAAAAGAGATGGCCATAACTTCATAGTGGAGAGTGTGCAAAGAGGGGCCCGAGCCATTGTCGTGGAACAGATACCCCGAGAACCCCTCGATGTGTCCGTGATATCGGTGACGGATACACGCAAGGCCCTGGCACAGATCTCGGCGGAGTTCTTTTCCCACCCGTCACGCGATATAACGTTGGTGGGAATTACGGGGACCAATGGAAAGACCACCACCTCTTATATAATCGAGTCAATCCTCAAGGCGGCGGGGCGGGAAGTGGGGGTGATTGGGACGATCAATTACCGGTTGAAGGGGAAAGAGCGGCCTGCCCCTACCACGACCCCCCAATCCTATGACCTGCAACGATTGCTGCGCGAGATGATCGCCGACGGCGTAAGGGACGTGGTGATGGAAGTCTCCTCCCACGCCCTGGACCAGGAACGGGTGCGAGGGTGCCACTTTGATGCCGGGGTCTTTACCAACATCAGCCCCGAACACCTCGACTATCATGAAGACATGGACAGGTATTTCGCCGCAAAAAAACGCTTCTTCCAGGAGATCCTGGTCGAGGCTGAAAAGGACCCCTGGTCCATCGTCAATGTGGACGACCCCCTGCTGCGTGCATTTCAGAAGACCCTCCCCCCCTCGCGGGCGATGACGTATGGCCTCAACCGCGGAGAGGTGAGGGCATCACACCGAGAGGTCTCGTTGGAGGGGATACGGGCAACCCTCACGACCCCTGTCGGAACACTGGAGATACGGACACCTCTCGTAGGAGAGTACAATCTCTACAACATCATGGCAGCAACCGCGGTAGGCATCGCCCTGGGGATCACCCGCGAGGCCATAGGACAGGGTATAGCGGACCTCCCCCTGGTCCCGGGAAGGATGGAGCGGGTCAATGAAGGCAACCCGTGGGTGCTCGTCGACTACGCCCATACCCCGGACGCCCTCGAGAAGACTATGAAAGAAATCAAGAGGCTCGCCACAGGAAAGGTGTTCGTCGTCTTCGGCTGTGGGGGTGACAGGGATAGGACCAAGCGGGCGCCGATGGGGAGAATCGCAGCGCAGTGGTCAGACCTGGCCATTATTACCTCCGACAACCCCCGCACCGAGGATCCCCTGAGGATCATCGACGAGATAGAAAAGGGGGCCAGGGAAATCTCCCCCCATCACTACCGCGTCATCCCCGACAGGCAAGAGGCCATCAAGGAGGCCATTGCCCTAGCAGGACCCCAGGATATCGTGCTCATCACCGGAAAGGGGCATGAAGACTATCAAATCATAGGCGAAGAGCGATTCCCCTTCGACGATCGCGAAGAGGCGCGCAAGGCCCTGACACAAAGGGGTGGAGGAAGATGACCGCGGAGGAGGAACAGTTGACAATCGAGACGGTCCTTGAGGCCACCGGAGGCGCATTGGTGCAGGGGGACCCGGGAACCTCCTTTGCCGGTGTCTCAACCGACTCGCGGTCCATCAGACCTGGTGAGCTCTTCTTCGCCCTGCGGGGGGAACGCTTCGATGGGCATCGATTTATCGCCGAAGCGCTTCAGCGAGGGGGTAGAGGGGGGGTGGTGGACCGGCAGGAGGGCGAATGGAGTGCGGATCAAACCATCGCTATTATACAGGTAGCGGACACCCACCAGGCCCTGGGAGACCTGGCCAATCGGTGGCGCAGAAGACATCCTATCCCCTTGATAGCAGTCGTGGGAAGCAACGGCAAGACCACGACGAAAGAGATGGTGGCCGGGATCCTGGGACAAAAAGGTGCGGTCTTGAAGAATCCGGGTAATCTCAACAACCTCATCGGACTTCCCTTGTCTCTGTTGAAGATGAATGCCAAGGATCGCGTGGCGGTCCTCGAGATGGGGATGAACCGCACCGGGGAAATACTCAGGCTGACCCGCATAGCGGAACCGGACATGGGGATATTGACAAACATCGGGCCGGTCCATGTGGAGGGGGTGGGTTCCCTGAAAGGGGTCATGGAGGCCAAGGGAGAGCTCCTACAGGGCATGGGTGCACACGGAAGGCTCATCTTCAACGCCGATGACCCCCGGGTAGTGAAGCTGAGCAGGGGGTTCACGGGTCAAAAGACTGCCTTCGGCATCAACAACCCCGCTGACTGGCTGGCAAGGGATATAGTCACGAGGGAGGACGGCGGGATCTCCTTTCAATTAGCCGGACCCATCAATGGGATCGCCGTCGCCCTGCAGCTCATGGGGGCGCACCAGGTCTATAACGCCCTGGCAGCGGCGGCAGCCACCTCCCATTTGGGTGTGACCATAGAGGAGATCAAAAAGGGATTGGAGGCCTTTCAAACCCCGCCCATGAGGATGGAGCTGATCACCCTGAGGGAGGGAATCAAGATCATCAACGACGCCTACAATGCCAATCCCCCATCGATGGAGTCAGCGCTGCGCACCCTCGAAGGGGTAAGAGGTGAGCGCAAGATCGCCGTGCTCGGCGACATGTGGGAATTAGGGGAATACGCGCAACAGGCCCACCACGAGATCGGCCGCCAGGTAAAAGAGAGGGGTATAGACCTCCTCTTTCTCCTCGGCCAGTTCGCCCCGCACGTAGCCCGCGGTGCACAGGAGGCCGGCATGGCACCCCAGGCCATCCACATTGGAGAGGACCACCACGCAGTGAGCCGCCGACTCGCCCGGGCATTGAAAAAGGGGGATTGGGTCTTGATCAAAGGCTCGCGCATCATGAAAATGGAAGCAATTATTAAAGAACTGAGGGATGCACTATGAAAGAAATCATTAAAGAGTTGAGGGACGCACTATGATCTATCACCTTTTTTATCCGCTCTATACCACCCATATCGTCTTTAACGTCCTGAAATACATCTCCTTCAGGACCATCTCGGCCACCCTGACCGCCCTGCTCATCAGCTTCATCCTGGGCCCCTGGCTCATCAAGAAGCTCAAGCAACTCCAGGTCGGACAACGCGTGCGGGATGATGTGCCATCCAGGCACCGGGCCAAGGAAGGCACACCGACCATGGGGGGAAGTCTGGTCATCATCGCCGTCGTCGGATCCACCCTGTTGTGGAGCAACCTGGCAAACTCCGCTGTATGGCTGGTCTTGTTCGTCACCATTGCCTATGCGCTGCTCGGGTTCGTGGACGACTACAAAAAGGTCAAGAAGGGCAAGGGGGTATCCGGCAAGGCGAAGCTGATCTTCCAGACAGCCATCGCCTTGGCAGGGGCGGGCTTTTTGTTCCTCTATCTGGATTTCACCCCTCAACTTACGCTCCCTTTTTTCAAGGATCTCCGTCCCGACTTAGGGCTCTTCTATATCGTCCTCATCGTCTTCATCCTCGTGGGGACCTCCAATGCCGTCAACCTCACCGATGGTCTGGACGGGTTGGCCATCGGTCCCGTGATGATCACGGCGGGGACCCTCACCCTCGTCACCTATCTGGCAGGGCACGTTGAGTTCTCCCGATACCTCCAGATCCCCTATACCAGCGGGTGCGGGGAGCTGAGCATCTTCTGCGGGGCCATCGTGGGGGCAGGACTGGGGTTTTTATGGTTCAACGCCTATCCAGCACAGATATTCATGGGAGACATCGGGTCCCTCTCCCTGGGAGGTGCCTTGGCAATGGTGGCCATCATTGCCAAGCAAGAGATCCTCTTGGCCATCGTGGGCGGGATCTTCGTCATCGAGGCCCTCTCGGTAATCATCCAGGTGTCGGTCTATCAAACCAAAAGAAAGCGGGTCTTTAAGATGGCCCCCATCCACCATCACTTCGAGTTAAAGGGGTGGGCCGAGCCAAAGATCATCGTGCGTTTTTGGATCGTCACCATCATTTTGTCCTTGATTGCCATCAGCACCTTGAAGTTGAGATGACGAAAAAGGCAAAGATAGATGACCGTACAAAAGACCTCACGAGGAAGCGCATAGTGGTGGTGGGAATGGCCCGGACAGGTATGGCGGCAGCCGAGTTCCTCGCCAAGCGGGGTGCTGCGGTCATGGTGAGCGAGATCAAGACCGAGGGTGAATTGGGGGACTCTCCCCAGCAACTGCGCTCCTTGGGTGCCGAGGTCGAAATGGGCGAGCACTCCCCCGATACGTTTCTCAGCGGGGATCTGATCGTCCTCAGCCCGGGGGTGGACCCCGCCATACCCCCCCTTAAACAGGCACGGGCCAAGGGGATCCCCATCGTGAGCGAGGTTGAGCTCGCCTCCTGGTTCCTGCGCCCGCCCCTGATCGCGGTCACGGGGACCAACGGAAAGAGCACCACCACCGCCCTCATCGGGCACATCCTCTCAGGATGGGGGAAAAGGGCGTTTGTTGGAGGAAATATCGGGACCCCGTTGACTGAGTATCTCCTGCACGAAGAAGAGGCGGACTACATCGTCGCCGAGATCAGCAGCTTCCAGCTGGAGGCAATCTCCTCTTTCAGACCATGGATCGCCCTCCTGCTCAACCTCGGTGAGGATCATATCGACCGCCACCCTACCCTCTCCTCTTATGCAGCAACCAAGGCGAGGATCTTCCTCAATCAAGGACCGAAGGACTGGGCAGTAGTCAACAACGACGATTCGATTGTTCGATCGCTCATCCCCCGGATCACGGCACAACTCCTCCCCTTTGGGCGAGCAGACAACGGGGAGCAGGGGGTGTGGCTCGAAGAGAAGGGTACCGTTGTCTGTCGTGGCGTGGGTAAAGAGGAACGGTTCTCCCTTGAGCGGGTGAAGATCAAGGGGATGCACAATTGCGAAAACATCATGGCCGCAATCGGGGCGGCCCTGATATGCGGCGTGCCGCCGAAGGAGATCCAGCGATCCCTGGATTCCTTCGAAGGGCTCGAACATCGCCTGGAATGGGTGGGCGAATGGAACGGGGTGAGCGTCTACAACGACTCGAAGGCCACCAATGTGGCCTCGGCCCTGACGGCCCTGTTGAGTCTTGATGGGCCGATCATACTCCTGGCAGGGGGGAGGGACAAGGGGGGGGATTATTCCCTCTTGCGGGACCCTCTCAAAGAGCGGGTCAAGGCCCTCATCCTGATGGGGGAGGCGAAAGAAAAGATGCAGGGGGCCTTCCAGGACCTGCTTCCCTGCCATCTGGTGGAAGGAATGGAGGCAGGGGTGAGGCTGGCCTGGAGCTTAGCCCGGGCGGGAAACGTGATCCTCCTTTCACCGGCATGCTCCAGCTTTGACATGTTCGAGGACTATCGGGACCGGGGGATGGCCTTTAAGGAGATCGTCCTGACAATCGCCGAGGAGGAAGGATGAACAAGGAGTATGACCATATCGTCATCTACATCGTCCTGATCTTGTTGATCATCGGTTGGATCATGGTCTACAGCTCCAGCGCCGTGATGGCTGAGGTCACGTACAGCGATAGCTTCAAGTTTATCAAAAAGCAGCTCCTCTTCTCCTTCATCGGTCTGATCGGCATGGTGGTGGCCATGAAGGTCAATTATCGCAGATTGAGTGCCTGGACCTACCCCATCCTCATCCTGACCATCTTGTTGTTGATCCTGGTTCTCATACCCGGACTCGGTCTGAGCTTCCGCGTAGGGGTGGCGAGGAGGTGGCTGATGACCCCCTGGTTCACCTTTCAACCATCTGAGCTGGGGAAACTGGCCTTGCTGATCTTCATCGCGTATTCCTTGACAAAAAAAGGCGATCGGATCAAAGAATTCCTCCTGGGATTTCTCCCCATCAT
>Ga0307419_10000466_pt1 | contig 20332 bp, 19 predicted proteins | sample SalMarWE160230MG_2_FD_202512 | JGI IMG/M metagenome (GOLD analysis project Ga0307419, IMG submission 202512) | Salt marsh sediment microbial communities from the Plum Island Ecosystem LTER, Massachusetts, United States - WE1602-30 | ecosystem: Environmental > Aquatic > Marine > Intertidal zone... | reverse complement strand
CACTGCTTCCATCAGTGCTTTCCCGTCCTTGACTTCAGGGATCACCTCCCATCCCTTGCGGTCTACTACAAGCGTTCCGTTTTCCCCCAGGAATGCGACTCCGTGTTCCCTTCCGTACGATCCGCCAGAGATCCCGACGGCCGATTCCCAGACCAGTCCGAAGTCATCGAATTCATAAACCGCATACTGGGTATCCGGTGTTTCCCTGGCATCGTCGGGATAGGCGTATTTCCCGCCTCCCGACATCACGGACCTGGGCACATACTGGTCCATTCCGAATAAAGCATAATCGAGCAGGTGCACCCCCCAGTCCGTCATCAGTCCCCCCGCATAATCCCAGAACCACCTGAAATTAAAATGAAAGCGGTAAGGATTGAAAGGCCGTTTTGGAGCGGGACCCAGCCAGAAATCATAATCCACGCCTTCCGGTATGGGTTCGTCGGGAATGACAGGAAGTTCCCCTTTCCACCCGATGTAGGCCCATGCCTTTACCGTCCGGATGGTGCCCAGCTTCCCGGACCGGACAAACCGGACGGCGTTCTGCCAGTGGGGATCGCTCCGCTGCCACTGTCCCACCTGCACGACCCGGTCGTATCTGCGTGCCGCCTCGATCATGATGTTGCATTCCTCGATTGAGTTGGCAATGGGTTTTTCCACGTAAACATCCTTCCCAGCGCGGCAGGCTTCCACCATCGGGAGACAGTGCCAGTGATCGGGTGTACCGATGATCACCGCATCGATGTCCTTCTTTTCCAGCATTTTGCGGAAATCACCAAAAAGTTCCGGCTTTCTGCCCTGTAATTTTTCCGTTTCAGCTGCCCTCTTCTCGAGCACATTCCTGTCCACATCGCAGAGCGCGATGCACTCCACGCCTTCGTTCCCGAGGAAGGTCCGGAGATCGGCCATGCCCATTCCGTTTATACCGATGGCACCGACCCTGAGCCGGTCGGCTGCCCCTTTTATCCGCGCAGCTGCTGCAGCGGTGGAAGGCAGGTAGGGAATCAGTCCGGCTCCCGCCACGGCCGCTGCGGTGCCTGTTATGAATTTTCTTCGTTCCATTGGTTGTTTCATTTTATACTCCCCACAATATAATAAAATATCGGGAGAATGAATGACCGCGGATACGGCAGAAATCCATGACCGTTAAACCAGGGAATCGGCAATCCAAGGGTCAGTCATGCCATCCCGGGATCAGGCAGGTCTGATTTTAGCGGCCATCCGGTAGAAAAGACGCGGAAGGAAGCGGCGGACGTGGACCATTGTCAGCTCCCTTCCTCCGATAAGGACTTCACGCCTGCGCCGGTGAATGGCATCCAGGTATTTCCTTGCACAGACTTCCGCCGGTATGCCCGAGGCCTGCCCGGGGTCCATTTTGCCATGCGGGGTCCCGTCCCTGGTCAGGGCATGAAGAGAAATGTTGGTCGCCACCCTTCCGGGCATGGCAATGGTCACAGAGATATTTTTACCGGCCAGTTCGATCCCCAGGGTTTCAAAGAATCCCTGGAGGGCGTGTTTTGAGGCCGAGTAGGCTGACCTCAGCGGGAACCCGAACTTGCCTGTGATGCTGCTGGTGACTGCGATGCTGCCTCCTCCCTGCTCCATCATGGAGGGAAGGACCGCCTTGGTCAGGATCACGGCCCCGAAAAAATTAATGTGCATGATCCTGTAATCCACCTCGATCGGGGTTTCCCAGCTGAGAGAACGCTGGCTGATTCCACCGTTGTTAATGAGCACATCGATACGCCCGAACCCTGACAGGGCCAGGGGCACAGCTTTTTCAAGCGATTCCCTCGAGGAAAGGTCCAGGGGGACCGGGTGGACCTCTCCGTTCATCTTCCGGCAACGGTCCGCAACCTCATCCAGGCGGGCTTCATCGATGTCGCTTAGGATCACCCGGGCCCCGTACCGGAGGGACTGGTAGGCAAGGGCCTCCCCGATGCCGGAAGCGGCACCCGTGATCCATATGACTTTATCCTTGAACTTCATGGCATCCGTTTATCCGGCTCCAAAAGTAGGAATTATTTTCCTCTGTCCTGAAACTTTGTATTTTTGAACCGTCTCAGGATAAAGAAAACAGGGGGACCAGGATATTTGAACATGGACATCCGGATATTGCATATGGTCGAAGGTGCGCGGAATGCCAGGGGATTGGCCGTGATCATCGATGTTTTCAGGGCTTTTTCCACTGCCTGCTACGTTATCGGGAACGGTGCCCGGGAGATCCTCTGCGCAGGAGAAGTGGAAACGGCATTCCGCCTCAAGGAAGAAGATCCGGACAGGATCCTTATCGGGGAAAGGGATGAGAGGATGGTGAAGGGCTTCCAGTTCGGGAATTCCCCGGCCCAGGTGGAACATGTGGATTTCAGCGGGAAGACCGTTGTCCAGACCACCAGTGCCGGCACCCGGGGAATGGTGAATGCAACAAAAGCCTCCGAGATCCTTACCGGGAGTTTCGTTAACGCAGACGCCATCGTCTCCTACATCCGGATGCGCAGCCCGGAAATCGTATCACTGGTTTGCATGGGCTATGCGGCCGAGCGCCCGATCGAGGAGGACAGCCTGTGTGCCGAATACATACGGGACCGGTTGAAAGGCAGGGAACCCGATTATGAAAGGATGACCGAAACCATAAGGAACAGCAGCGGAAGGAGGTTCTTTCTGGCCGGGAACCAGGGACATGCACCCTCGACGGATTTCTACCTCTGCCTGGATATCAATCGTTTTAATTTCGTACTCGGGGCCCGGACCGTTTCTCCCGGGATCCTCTCGCTAAAACCGGTTTATTATGTCGATAAGGGACAGGATTAATAAATACTTCCGGGAAAAATCCGCATTCCGGATCACGACGGACATGCTATTCTACCTGCTGATCCTGGCACTCCTCCTGCCATTTTCACGCAAGCCCCTGGCAACCGGGCTTAACCGGCTTACCCTGCACCGGCCCTCGGTCCTGAGCCCGGTCAGGCAGGTTACCCTTACGGATGAAGACTATAACTGGAAGCTCCTCGACCTTGAGGGAAACCCCGTCCATTTCAGCTACTTCAGGGGGAAGGTGATATTCCTGAGTTTCTGGGCTACCTGGTGCCCGCCCTGCAGGGCCGAAATGCCGGCCATCCAGCGTCTCTATAAAGAATACGGCGACCGCATTGCCATGATCCTTGCAAGCCAGGAGGACGCTGCTCAGCTCAGGCGGTTTATGAAGGAGTACGGATATGATCTGCCGGTTTACCGGCTGGTCCGGAACCCACCGGAAAAATTCATGACCTCGACCATTCCCACGACCTTCGTGATATCGGCGGATGGAAAGATCACCGTCCATAAGACAGGTTCTGCCAGGTGGGACGGGGATTATTTCAGGGCCTACCTGGATTCGCTCCTGGACCCAGGCCGGCAATAGTTTCCGGACTGCGGCCTGGGATTAAGCAGCCTTCCGGTACCTCCAGATCGCCAGGAACATCATGATGACCGCATAGAGGCCAAGCGAATAGAATTCCCTGCTGATGTCCGAAAACCCCGATCCCTTCAGCAGGATCATCCGGATCACGCGCATGAAATAAGCCAGGGGATTGATCGTGTTCACTTTGATTGCCCAGGCCGGCATGCTTTCAGCAGGGGTAAAGATCCCGGACATCAGGACAAACGAGATGAAGAAAAAGAATACCAGGAACATGACCTGTATCTGGGAGCTGGACAGGGCGGAAAGGAAGAGTCCGATGCTGAGGGCAACCAGCAGATAGACCGAGGCGAAAAGAAATAAAAGTGCGATGCTGCCTTCCAGGGGCAGGTGGAAAAACAGCTTTCCGATCGCTAATCCCAGGGATAATTCGAAGAGGGCAATGATCCAGAAAGGAAGCAGTTTCCCTGTGATGAACTGGTACTTGCGGATCGGGGTCACATTGATCTGTTCGGCCGTACCCAGTTCCTTTTCCCTGACCAGGTTAAGTGCGGTCAGCATCATGCCAATCATGGTCACCAGGATCACAATGATCCCCGGAAGCATGAAGATCTTGTAGTTCAGATCGGGATTGTACCAGAAAGCATAGCGTATGCTGACCTGTTGCATTTCTGCTGTGAGCGGTCCCATTTCTTCCACGAGGATCGCTTTGTTATAATCCTGCAGGACGCTAAGTGCATAAGCGTTGGCCAGCCCGGCAGTGGTTGCGTTCACCGCGTCGAACAGCAGCTGCACCCGGGCCTGGTTTTCCCTCAGCAGGTCCCGCTCAAACCCTTGTGGAATATGAAGGACCATATCCGCCCTGTTCGCCCTGAGCAGGTCCTCCGCCTCATCAAGGGAAAAGGTGAAAGCCCTTACCCTGAAAAAGGGAGATGCCTCGAACTTGCTGGCAAGCCTGCGGGATATGTCAGACAGGTCCTTGTCCACCACCACTATCTCGATGTCCTTCATCTCCAGGGTTGCTGCATAAACCAGGACAACAAGCTGTACGATCGGCACCACGAAAATGATCGGGAGCATGTACCGGTTCCGGAAAATCTGCGTGAATTCCTTCTGCAATAAAAACAGTATGGTCCTCATCTTAACTTATTCTAACCTGATTTTAAAACGCTTCACCGAAGCGCCGATGAACAACAGCAGCATGAGCAGCAGGACCAGGGTTTCCTTCCATACGAAAGCCATACCGGTTCCCTTGAGCATTATGCTCTTAACAATGATTATGAAATATTTTGCCGGCACGATGTAGCTTAACCACTGCAGGATTACCGGCATATTCTCGACCGGGAATATAAAGCCCGACAGAAGGATGGTCGGCAGCAACAGCAGGATCATTGAAAAGAACATGGCCATTTGCTGGGTATCCACCATCGTCGAAACGAATATTCCGAGCGAAAGGGCAACGCTGATGAAAAGCAGGCACTCGAGCAGGAGGAGTCCCAGGCTTCCCTGCACAGGCAATCCGAAAACAAAATATCCCATGGCCACAATAGTGAGCGCATTGATGAATGAAAGGATCACGTATGGGGTCACTTTCCCCAGGACGATCTGCCGGGGCCTGAGGGGGGAAACCAGCAGGGTTTCCATGGTGCCCAGCTCCTTTTCCCTGGTAATGGTGATCGAAGTCATAAGTGCCGAAACGATCATCAGGATGAGTGCCATGACGCCGGGGACAAACATGAAGGCTCCTTCCATGTTTTCATTGTACAGCATCCTGACCTCGGGAACGATCTGGAATCTTACACCTGAATTTTTCCTCAGGTCCATCATATAATCCTGGATGATAGCAGAGGTATAATTGACCACCAGGTTTGCCGTATTGGCATCCGAAGCATCCGCGAGAAGCTGTATGCCTGCTGATTCTTCCCGCATCAGCTTCCGGCCGAACCCGGGTTCGAAGAGGATGACCTGCTTGATGTTCCCTTCCCTGAATTTTTCCTCGATCTGTCCCTCGTTTTCCAGGTAACCGTCGAATACGAAATAACCCGAGGACATGATCTTGCTGGTGATTTCGCGCGTATAACGGTCCCCCTCCGGATCATACACCGCCACCCGGATGTCCTTGAGTTCATTCGTGACCACATAGCCGAACACCAGCAGCTGGATCACCGGCATGCCGAACAGGATCAGCAGGGTCCGGAAATCCCTGAGGATATGATTGAACTCTTTTATGACAAATCCCCTGAACCGTTTCATGGTTTGGAACTATTGGTTTGGAACTATTAGTTTGGGACTAAAAGTTCCAAACCTTTATCGCGCGATTTTAATAAATACTTCATCCATATTCGTTGCATGGTATTTTGCCTTAAGCTCTGCAGGTGATCCGATGGCCTCTATCCTGCCGGCCTCCATGATGCAGACCCGGTCACAGTATTCCGCCTCATCCATGTAATGCGTAGTTACAAACACGGTAATCCCGTCATGGGAAGCATCATAGATCAGGTCCCAGAACTGCCGGCGGGTGATCGGGTCGACACCGCCCGTCGGTTCGTCAAGGAAAACAATGCTGGGCCTGTGGATCACGGCCACCGAAAATGCCAGTTTCTGCCGCCAGCCCAGGGGGAGTTCGGAGATCCTCTTGTTACGCACCGGCTCCAGTCCCAGGGTATCGAGCAGATGATCGGTCCTGAGCCTGATCTCTTTCCGGCTGAGTCCGTAGATCCCCGCATACAACCGGATGTTCTCATGGACCTGCAGGTCTTCGTAGAGAGAGAATTTCTGGCTCATGTAGCCAATTCTCCGCTTGATCATATCACGCCCGGAATACACATTCAGTCCCGCTACACTGATTTCCCCGCTGGTGGGCAGGGAAAGCCCGCAGAGGATCCTGAGCGCCGTGGTTTTACCCGCGCCGTTTGCACCCAGGAAACCGAAGATCTCCCCTTCATAAACCTCGAAATTCAGGTGGTCATTTGCGGTGAAATCCCCGAACTTCTTTACCAGGTCACGCACTTTTATGACTGTCTTTTCGCTTTTCATGGATTCGTCTTTCCGGCTTTGACCATCAATTCAAGGAAACAATCCTCGATATTGGGTGATATGGGTTCGATGATCAGGTTTTTATGCCCTTTCATCCCGAGATATCCCCGGATCTCGCTTTCTGCATCGTTGCCCCCCAGGGTCAGATGAAGGTGCTGACCGAAAAGGTAGACCGATGCGGTATGCTTAAATGCCTCGAGGTCCTTCTTCAGGGTGTAGAGATCGTCTGAACTTACAGCCAGCAAACGGCCCCTGTAATTGCCGACGATTACTTCCGGCACGTCGACCGACAGGATAACTCCGTCCTGTATAAGAGCCACCCGGTTGCATAAACCGGCCTCATCCATATACGGGGTTGAGACCAGGATCGTGATGTCATGAACCTTAAGCCGCAGGAGCATTTCCCAGAACTCTTTCCTGGACACGGCATCCACTCCCGTGGTCGGTTCATCGAGGACCAGGATCTTCGGTTTATGGATCAGGGCACAGGACAGGGCGAGTTTTTGTTTCATCCCGCCGGAGAGTTTACCGGCCCTGCGCTTTTTAAACGGTTCAATATGCGAATAGATATCCCTGATCAGGTCATAATTCTCTTTGACGGTTGTGCCGAATACGGTTGCATAAAAATTCAGGTTCTCCTCGACCGTCAGATCCTGGTAGAGGGAGAACCTCCCAGCCATATATCCGGTAATGCGCCGGATCTGCCTGAAGTCCCTCACCACGTCAAACCCTTCGACTTCCGCACTGCCCGTATCCGGAAGCAGGAGGGTGGTCAGTATCCTGAACATCGTCGTTTTCCCGGCCCCGTCAGGACCGATCAGGCCGAACAATTCGCCTCGCCTGATCCCCAGGCTGATATCCTGCAGGGCATTAACTTCCCCGTAGGATTTGGACAGGTTCCTGATATTGACCGAGAGGGGTTCCATGTTTGCTTCTTTGATCAGATATCCCTGCTGAAGGTTTCCAGAACTGTATGAAGGATCTTCCTGTTTGCCCCGGCATTGACCAGTCCACCAATAATTTCTTCCCTGCCCTGCACAAAGGGACCGGGCTCCAGGTCGCCCGCCACATGATCCAGAAGTCCCTCTACCAGTGCCGGGGTAACTTCAAGGTGGAACTGCAGGGCAAGTACATTATTCCCGTGGGAAAAAGCCTGGTTACTGCAGATTTCACTGGAAGCCAGGTTTACGGCCCCCGCGGGCAGGTTGAAGGTTTCCCCGTGCCAGTGGAATGGAAGGTATGATTCAGGAAAAAGACTGTCCCTGCCCCTGACCGGAAACCACCCGATCTCCTTTTCTGAATTCGGGAATACCCTTTCCCCGAGCACATCTGCGAGGAGCTGCGCTCCCAGGCAGATCCCGAGTACCTTCTTTTTCTCACGTATACAGGTTCCGATCAGGTTTTTTTCCGGTTCCAGCCAGGGATACCGGTCATATTCATAGATGTTCATCGGTCCCCCCATAACCAGAAGGAAATCCACATCCTCAACCCGGGGAAAGGCCATTTCCTCGTAAAGTTTCCAGAACTTCAGTCCCGCTCCACGCGAGGCGAACCAGTCCCCTATGTAACCCGGTCCCTCGAAAGGCACGTGCATCAGGCAATGAGCCTTCATGACCCCTCCTTTTTAAAAACCACTTCGCCCGGCATCCCGATCTTCAGCCTCCCGTCGTTGGGAACCTCCACCTTGACCGCGTATACAAGGTTAACCCTCTCCTCGCGGGTCTGTATGATCTTTGGAGTGAATTCGGATTCGCCCGATATCCAGGTTACCTTCCCGGGCAGCGGATTTACCATTGTGGCGGGATCATCAATGATCACCCCCGCTTCCTGCCCGATCCTGACCGAAGGCAACTGTTCCCCGCTGATGTAAACCCTGAGTATCATCGTGCCGAGGTCTGCAATTTTGTAGAGTGCCTTGCCCGGCATGGCCATTTCAAAGGGTTCGGCGTATTTTTCAAGGACCGTTCCGTCGACCGGGTTCACGATGATGTTCCGCATGAGCTGATCGCGGGTGATCCGCACCTGGGCTTCCAGGGAACGGATCTCCGCATCTATCGTCCCGTAACTGGTGCGGGTGGCCTCGATCTGCTTTTCAAGGGTTGTTAGCTGCCCGTTGAGATCGTCCATCTGCTTGCCCGTGGCGGCCCCGTCCTCCAGTAGTTTCTCAAGACGTTCCTTTTCGACAAGGAGTGTTTTTTTCTGGGACAGCTGCACCTCGATCTGGGATTTCACTCCCGGCCGCTGGGCTGCAACGGCTCCGATCCTGGCTTCCAGCTGCCCGATCTGCAGATGGAGGGCGAGTGTGTCAATGCAGCCGATGGTTTGTCCCCCTGCCAGAACATCCCCCTCTTCAATTCTGAACTGCATGATCTTCCCCTGCCCTTCGGCGGAGATGAGGTATTCCTTCGTTTCGAAATTACCGTACGCATCCGACAGGTGGTCCCTGCCTGAACATCCTGCCAGGACGGCCGTAAGCAAAATTGGAATGATTAATTTTCGCATGACTGTGAATTATTATTTAACTAGATGATTCCTTTGCATGTGAGAAAGTCTATCCTGGCCTGCTCCAGCTGGATCCTGTGAAGGTCAAGCTGGGTCCTTGCCTGGACTTCTGCGTCAAGTTCCGTGACGTAATCCGTCGAGGTGATGATCCCGTTTTCAAGCTTGCTGACGGCGGCACGGGTGATCTCCTCACGGAGTTGCAGGATCGCTGAATCCCGCTGAACAGCCTCTTCGTATTTGATGATGTTTGCCGTCAGTTCCTCCAGCTGGATACTTAGATTCCGGTCAAAGGTTTCTTTTTCCGACCGGATAATGTCCTGCTGCACGGCCATGACCTGCTTCTCCCTGCTGGTCCTGCTCCAGTCCCATATCCTCCATTGAAAACCCGCTCCCACGATGTAGTAACCCCGGAATTCATCCCTGAAGAAATCCAGGGCCGGATTCCCGTACCCGAATTGCCCGAACACGAAGGCCTTTGGATAAAGCTGCCTTGAAGCCAGACGTATGTTTGCATCCAGTTTGCTGATCTGCATATCGTAGAGGACCTGTTCCGGAAGCAGGGACTCGCCGGAAGATCCGTAAATGGATTCATCTGCGGATCCGATCTCTGCTGTGGGCAGGGCCAGCACGGTACCATCCGAAATCTCCAGCGAGGTCAGGTCACTCAACACGGCCACTGCGGATTCGCGGCTAATGGTAAGTTCGGCAAGCTGCTGCTCCGCTTTCAGTTTTTCCGCCTTCAATACGTTCAGATCGGAAGCCAGGACGGTTTCGTTCCTCAGGCGGGATTCCATGACCTGCAACCTTGCCTGTAACTCATCGTTCTTAAGCCTCAGGGTCTTTTCCTGTTCCTGCAGCACAAGAATAAAGAAATAAACCGAATTCACTCTGTCTTTTAACTGGTTCAGGCTCACCTCAACCTTCTGCCGGTTCACCTGGTAGGCTTTTTCTTCAAGTTCCCGCCCTCTGTGTGCCATTCCCCCGTCATACAATGTCTGCTGGATATCCAGGGTCAGCTTGTAGTTGTAATGCGGCATGAGGGGAGTCTCAAATCCCGGTATCATTTGTGCAAAGGGAAGCTGCACGACTTCATTCTGCCAGGAATACTTCCCGTTGAGGTCCAGCGTCGGCAACCAGTTCACCGAATAATTCTTCTGATTCAGATCTTTTGCCTGCATGTAAAGATCCTTCTGTTCATTCAGGGGGTGAGTGTCCATTGCCGAGCGGTGGCACTGGAAAAGGGACACCGTGTCGGGAGCCTGTGCACAGACTGTAGCGGCACACCCTGCAAGCAGCATGGGGAGAATGCCCCTGTGTGCAATAATGCGGAATTTCCCGGATCGTTTCATGATTTTTATTTTTGAATGGCGGCGCCAGCCAGGGCCAGTTTAAAGAATTGCGGAATCAGTTTTGTTCTTTCAGAGAGAAATTTTTCATAGGCCTCTTCCTCGCCCCGGAATGCGATGGTCTGAAAAAGAGGCCTCCCGATGTAGGGGAATAAGACCATTCCCATCATGCTGGCCAGAATGTGCCTCGGGTCAGTGCCTCTCATCCCGGCCTGCTCCAGTTCAGCCCTCAAGCCAAGGAGGGTTTGTTCCGGGTTGATCCCCATTTCCCTGAGTGTTCCTGCCAGGCGTTCAGGATTCAGGGAGATTTCCTGGAAAATGAATACCGGCAGGTAGGGATTTTCCCTGAGCAGGATGGTGTAAGCTTCGACAAAACGCTCAATTCGCTCAAGCAGGGGACGGTTGGATGACATGATCCCGAGCATCGCAGGTAAAGCCCGGGCAAACAATTTTTCAAAGACCTTGTCAAAGAGCTTGTCCTTGTTCCTGAAATAATAATGCAGAAGTGTGCGGTTTATGCCGGCTTCATCAGCAATATCCTGCATGCTGGCACCGAGTTTCCCTTTCATCATGAACACCTTTGCCGCTGCTTCCAGGATCCTGCGTTCCGCACCGGGTTCCATGGAATGCTGGTTTTCGTGCATGGCCTTACAAATTAGTTAAACATATTTGTCTAACATTATTGTTAAACATAAATGTAAAAGTAATGTTTTATTTTAAAATACCTATATTTAGGCCCAAATTTTTTTGAATATATATGAAAACCTATGTCTTTCCACTTATCTGCGCAGCTCTCATGGCGGGCTGTTCCGGCATTCCTGAAAATCCGGAAATCACGCAGGACGAGTTATTTCAGCATCTTTCCTACCTGGCCAGCGACTCCCTTAAAGGAAGGCTGCCGGGTACGCCTGAAGACAAACTGGCAGCCCTGTACATTGCTTCGGAATTCAAGAAAGCCGGACTCAGTTTCCTGACGAAAGGCGGTCTCCAGCCCTTTGAGGTCATAACCGAACTGGAGCCGGGAGATTCGAATTCATTGAGCCTGGGATCTCAGGAGTATGAGTCCGGAAAGGATTTTGCCCCTTTCCCTTTCACAGCCGATGGTTCGCTTGAAGCAGAAGTTGTCTTTGCCGGGTATGGCTTTGAGCTGGATAACGACGAGATCCGATGGAATGATTACCAGGGGATCGATGTAGCCGGGAAATGGGTGATGGTGCTCAGGGGAAACCCCGAGATCGACAGCACCTCCTCTCCTTTTATGGAATACAGCAATGAAAGGGATAAAGCGATGGTTGCGGGGGATCATGATGCAGGGGGAATACTCTTTGTATCCGGTCCCATTTTCAGTCCCGATGAACCTTTGATCGACCTTGAAAATCGTGAGGGCAGGGTTAATATTCCTTCCATTCACATCAGCAGGAAGATTGCGGACCGGATCCTTGAATCGTCCGGCACCACTATAGAAACACTCGAGAAGAAGCTCAACGCGGAAAGAAAGCCTGCTTCCTTTGCCACGGGCTCCACGCTCGAGGCATCTGCCGAAGTATTGCCCAGCACGGCCACCACCTTCAATGTCGTAGGCTATCTCGAAGGATCTGATCCCGGACTCAAAAATGAATATATAATCATGGGAGCGCATTACGATCACCTCGGGATGGGGGGACCCGGGAGTCCTGCGAGGGACCAGGATACCGTAGGCATCCATAACGGGGCGGATGACAATGCTTCCGGGGTTTCGGCAATCATCGAGATCGCGGAAAAGCTTGCTTCGGGGGACAAAAAACCGGCATATTCATGCCTTTTCATTGCCTTCGGTGCGGAAGAAATGGGACTCCTTGGATCGAAGTATTATATTGAAAATCCCCTGCTGCCGCTTGACCGGGCAAAGATCATGATCAACCTGGACATGGTTGGCCGGCTGCGGGATGACCAGCTGCAGATCGGGGGAGTGGGAACGGCTGTCGAAAGCGAAGAAATTGTGACGGCCCTTGCCCCCCGCGAACCCCTGGATATAAGCACCACCCGCGAAGGATACGGGGCATCCGATCATTCAAGCTTTTACGGCAAGGACCTCCCCGTACTTTTCCTGACCACCGGAGCCCATACCGACTACCATACCACAGGCGATGATGTGGAAAAGATCAACCTTGCCGGAATGGTCACGGTCAGCAATTTTGCCTGTGACGTTGCCGAATACCTTGACAGCACCCATGTCATGCTGACCTTCCAGGAAGCTGGTCCGAAAGTACAGTATTCCGGCAGGAGAGGTCACCGGATAGTAATGGGTATTATGCCTGATTTCACGGATAATGATGAGAACCCGGGTATGAGGGTTGATTTTGTCAATCCCGGCCAGCCCGCGGACATCGGTGGCATGAAAAAGGGTGATTACATTATGGCTATCGAGGGAAAAACCATCAACGGGATCTATGATTATATGTACAGGCTCTCCAAATGCAAGAAAGGCCAGATAATCGTAGTTAAGGTAAAAAGAGAAGATCGCACGCTTGACCTGCTCGTCGAGCTTTAGGTAATAATCGAACTTATGAAGAAGACCCTTATCTGGATATCAGCCATTATTGTAACCCTGGCCACGGTCACCTACCAGCGTATGACCGGTCCCACTTACCCGGTCGAAGCCTCCCTTGAAACAGGGGGACAGACCGTCAAAGCCAGTCTTCCCCGCAGCCACGGAGGAGAGGGGGACCGGGAGATCCGGATCGAGGTGCCGGATCAGGAAACCGGAGGCAAGATCATTTTCAGGAGGTTCAAAACCGGGGATCCCTACGATACCATCCGGATGGTTCGCCAGGGAACGGCACTGGTGGGCTACCTGCCTCACCAGCCACCGGCCGGCAAGCTGGAGTACAGGGTGGTGCTGATCCGGGACGACATTCCACAGGCCCTGAACGAGACACCTGTGGTGATCCGGTTCAAGGGAGACGTCCCGGCCCTGGTGCTTATCCCGCACATCCTTTTCATATTCACGGCCCAGCTCCTGTCGCTGGTTGCCGGACTTTACGCCGTCTTCAGGCTAGGGAAATACAAAATGTACGGTTTACTGACCGTAATCCTTCTTTTTACCGGGGGATTTATACTGGGACCCGTAATCCAGAAATTTGCATTCGGGGCATACTGGACCGGGTTTCCGTCCGGAGGGGACATGACCGATAACAAGGTACTGGTGGCCATGGTCTTCTGGATCCTCGCGGTCGTCATGAACATCCGCAGGGACCGTCCCGCACTTGCCCTGCTGGCTGCCGTTGTGTTCTTTCTTGTGAACATGATCCCTCACAGCATGTTTGGCTCGGAGCTTGACTATCAATCGGGCGAAGTAATGACCGGAATGATCCTCATGTTCTGAGGATTACCCCGGGAGTGCCTTCTGCCTGAAAACTGCCGGGGCTCTGCATTTTTTTTTTTGTAATTTGCAGCACCGGAATATTTAACTCGTCTTTAACCCGGATTGCATGGATAAAGAACCTGCGTATCTCAATATCCATCAGGATCTGATCGATCTCTGCAGGCAGGGCAACCGGGAAGCCCAGTTCAGTATATACGGCCTGTATTATAAGGCAATGTATAACACATGCCTGAGGATCGTGAAGGATCCCTCGGAAGCGGAGGACATCATGCAGGAATCTTTTCTGTCAGCATTCCAAAAGATCGATACGTACAGCGGGACGGTGAGTTTTGGCGCATGGTTGAAGAAAATCGTTGTAAACCGCTCGCTTGACAGTATCAAGAGACATAAAATGTACTTTGAAACACTGGATGACAGAATCGCCGGTGATTTGAAAGAGGAGGCCCGGGAGGAGGAAATCACGGTCGATGCGGCAAGGATCAGGGATGCGATCATGCAATTGCCTGAAGGATTCAGGATCGTACTTTCCCTGTACCTGCTGGAAGGATATGACCACGAGGAAATCGCGCAGATTCTGGAAATATCCAGTTCCACTTCCAGGTCACAATACGTAAGGGCGAGACAGAAACTGGCTGAGATACTGAAACGTAATGAATAAACTTGAAAAGCACATACGGGAAAACAGGGAACAGTTCGATGCTTTTGAACCATCGGATGGACATATGGAAAGGTTCCGTGCGAGGCTGCATCCTGTCCGTGTTTCCATTGTTTCACGCATCCCATATGGACTGAAGGCAGCCGTCGTTCTGCTTCTTGTAGCAATATCAAGCGTCCTGATCTACGAACAGGGTAAGCGGCTATATGTGAGCCATCGGCAACCCGTAAATGAAATCCTTCCCGGGGATTTCGGAGAGGCACAGGTGTATTATACCTCCCTCATCCGGGAGAAATATTCGGAAATCAACCGTCTCGATGTATCGGATCCTGAAGGAAAGGAAATCCTGATGAAGGAACTGACGGAAGTGGACCAGATGTTCAAATCCCTCATGCGGGACCTGAAGACCAATCCTTCCGATGAACGCATTCTCTCGGCCATGATCAACCATTACCAGCTTAAACTGGAGGTCATGGGACAGATCATAGACCAGCTCCAGAAAGCAAATCAAACCAATTCAACAATTAAGAGTCATGAAGAAACAGACATTTAAATCCGCTTTGCTGCTTGGGATATTCCTCAGCATATCCGGTGTATGGGCCTATGCCACCGAACTCACAAAGGAATTCCATAAGGAATTCAAGGCAGACCAGAATACCGTGCTTACACTGATAAATAAGTACGGCAATATCGATGTCCAGAACTGGGACAATCCCAAAATTAAAATAGACGTTGTTGTCACGGTCAAACATTCCAGTCCGGATATGGCTGAAAAAATGCTCGGCAACATTAATGTCGTGTTTTCCTCAAACGGGAACACGGTGAAAGCAGAGACCGAGTTCGATGACAAATTCAGCCGCTCAGGCAACTGGAACGGTGGCAATGATTTTGAGATCAACTATACCGTACAGATGCCTGCCAGGGTGAACCTTGACCTGTCCAATAAATACGGGCATGTAATCATAGATGAGGTGGCCGGCCTTGCCAACATCGATCTGAAATACGGCAAGCTTACGGTGAATAAGCTGAGCAGGGGAGATGACAAACCCCTGAACACGGTTAACCTGGCCTATGCCAGCGGCAGCAGCATCAACGAATGCAACTGGCTGAAGGCCAATGTCAAATACTCGGGACTTGATATTGAGAAGGCCAGGGCATTTGTCGGCTATACCTCATACATGAAGCTGAGCATCGGTGAAGTCAGCTCTGTTGTCATCGAGGGAAAATACGACGGATATACCTTCGGCAAAATTGCCAACCTGGTGGTCAATACAAGTTACTCCACCGTCAAGGTGGATGAGTTAAGTGAAAGACTGGAGACGGTCAGTAAGTACACCAACTTCACGATCGGTTACATGCCTCCCGGTTTTGAAAAGATAAATATTGATTCCAAATACGGCACCTTCCGTATAGGCCTGGATGAGAATGCGTCCTATAAGCTTGACGGTGATGCATCCTACAGCAAGATCTATTTCCATGATACCGGCAAGGTGAGCAGGATACAGGAAAACACCTCGATGAAAGTTTACGGTACCGTTGGCAAAGAAACGGATCCCAGGGCAGAGGTCAAGATCGTGACCAGATACGGGAACGTTAAGCTCGACGATTAATAATCACCGGAACGATTTATAATCACCCTAACAATTTACAGGGGCCACCCCGTTTTTCAGGGATGGCCCTTTTTGTTATCTTTCGGGATCCTAATCCGGATCCAATGAAAAGCAGATTGTTTTCCTTCCCGTTAATCCTCCTGTTCCTCTTTACTTCCTGTGTGAGGAGACCCGAATATGCCATTGTTATCCACGGCGGTGCAGGCAATGTAAGTCCCCAGTTCATCCCCCCCGACCGGGCGGAGGCGATCGAAGTGAAATTATCGGAAGCGCTCGAACTGGGCACTCAGATCCTGGCATCCGGCGGCAGCAGCCTGGATGCCGTGGAACAGGTCATCAGGATCCTGGAGGATTCCCCCCTGTTCAACGCCGGCAAGGGCGCCGTATTCAACCATGAGGGGAAGAATGAACTGGACGCCAGCATAATGGATGGAAGGACCCTCAATGCTGGCGGGGTTACCTGTGTGGGTGATATTAAAAATCCGATCAGTGCGGCAAGGGTCGTGATGGAAAAGTCGGAACACGTCCTGCTGGTGGGCGCGGGAGCCTCGGCTTTCGCTGCCTCACAGGGGATCGAACTGGTGGATTCAGGGTATTTTTACACGGAAAGGCGATGGAACGATCTCCAGAAACAGCTGGAAAAGGAAAAGGTGGAAACATACGGGACCGTTGGCTGCGTGGCGCTGGACAGGGAAGGCAACCTGGCGGCGGGTACCTCCACGGGGGGAATGACCAACAAGAAGTTCGGGAGGATCGGGGATTCTCCCATCATCGGTGCGGGCAACTATGCAAATAACCGGACCTGTGCCGTATCCGGGACAGGGCATGGTGAATATTTCATGCGCTATACGGTGGGCCATGATATCTCTGCCCTGATGGAATACAGGGGATGGTCGGTCGAAAAAGCTGCGAAGGAAGTGGTACACCGTAAACTCGCCGGTGCAGGAGGCAAGGGAGGCGTGATCTGCGTGGACAGGAACGGAAACATTGCCATGGAATACAATACGACCGGGATGCTGCGTGCCTGGGCGAATTCAAAAGGCGAAAAGGGAGTAAGGGTTTTTTAATACGACCCCTTCAAGGGCAGTCAGACAGGCTTAGTCACGCTTTACGATGAACCAGGGATTCAGGAGGACCTCCTTGTTATAGCTGAGGGGGGATTGCAAGTCATGCAGGGTAACGGTACAGCCGGCAGCTTCAGCGATGGCCTGGCCGGCAGCGGTATCCCATTCCCAGGTGGGACCAAAACGCGGATAGATGTCCGCGGATCCCTCGGCAACCAGGCAGAACTTCAATGCCGAACCGCGGGATACCATTTCAAGTCCCGGATGCATTTTTTTCAGGATCCTTATGTAACGCCTGGTTGGCCTGTTCCGGTGAGACCTGCTGGCAACCACGCGATATGGCCTTGCAGCGTTCCCGGGGGACTGGGAAGCTTCAGCCTCCGGGACAGGTGTTGTGTAACCTTCCGGGAGCTTCGAAGGGACACCTTCCAGGGGCAGGGATTGGGCCATGTCCAGTAGTCCGCTGAATTCCCTGATTCCCGGCCATTTTCTTTTAAACTCTTCCACCCGGAATGCACCGGATCCGGGGGCGGCAAAATACATCAGGTCGTGGAGCGGTGCATACAGGACACCGGCAACGGCCTTATTTTGCCGGATCATTGCGATGTTAACGGTGAATTCCCCGTTCCTTCGCAGGAATTCCTTTGTACCGTCAAGCGGATCGACCAGCCAGAAGGTTTCCCAATCCCTTCTTTCCGAATAACCGATCTTACGTCCTTCCTCTGAAAGAACAGGCATGCCGAGAGGCAGGAGGATCTCACTGATGCGGGAATGCGCGGCACGGTCGGCCTCCGTAACCGGGGTGGCGTCGTCTTTCAACTCCCTCCTGACATGAGGTTTGGCGTAAACCTCCAGAATGGCCTCCCCGGCTGCCAGGGCAGCCCCGAGGGCGTTCATCAGATGTTCGTGTTTTGCTCCGCTCATGTGGCACCTTAAAAATAGATGAACGACAGGATAGTAATGGTCGCCGCCATATAAAGGACAGTAAGCGGGGCACCGACACGGAAGAAATCATTGAAGGAATACCCGCCGGGACCGTAAACCATGAGATTGGTCTGGAATCCTACCGGGGTCATGAAATTAGCTGCTGAAGCATAAGCCGTAACCAGGATGAATGGTGTCGGATCAAGCTGGAGGTTAACCGCAGTCTGAAGGGCGATCGGGAATATGATCGCGGCGGCAGCCTTGCTGGTAATGTAAGCAGCAAGTATGGTGGTGATCAGGTAGATGCCGGCAAGGATCCCGACCTTGTCCAGCGGTGCAAAAAGCCTGATCACGCCGTTGGCCACCAGGTCGGCCGTGCCCGTCTTGACCATGGCGGTGCCCAGGGCAAGGGCAAGGACAATGATCAGGGCAAGGTTATAATCAATGCCCCCGGGCAATTCCCTGGGCTGGGTGATCCTCATGGCAAGCGAGAGCACCAGGATCACGAGAAGGCTGAGGAAGAGCGGGAACCAGTTGAGTGCGGCCAGTATAATGGCCACCAACAGTCCCCCCAGCAGGGTGGCGGCTTTATACCATTCCAGCTTTACCATCTCCTTTACCTTCGAGATAAAATAAAAATCACTGGTTGCAACGGTGCGTTCCACGAAATTTTCACCCGTGAACAGCAGCAGCACATCCCCCGACCTGAGGATCACCTCCCCGATCTTTTTCTTGATCAGTTCCCCGTTCCGGTGCACCGATACGATGGCAGCATCGTATTTGCTCCTGAAATTGGCTTCCCTCACCGTTTTATTTGCAATGGTGGAGTTCTGGGAAACAACAACTTCCACGATTTCGGTGCGGGACTTATGGGTGAGCATGCCCACCTCGGGGATGACCAGCCCGGATCCGGGACTGATCATATCGGCTATGGCCTCGGTTTCACCGGCAAAAATGAGTATATCACCTTTATCTAAAAGGAAATCCGAGCCGAAGACCGTGATCTTGTATCCCCTCCTCCAGATCTCGATGACGTTGAAACCAGTTTTTTGCTGGAGTCCCGCTTCCTCGAGCGTCTTGCCGATCAGGGGGGATTTATCCCTCACCTTGGCTTCAAAAAGGTACTCCCTGGTACCAAGTGAGAACTGGGTCAGGGTATCCGGCCTGGAAGGCAGCAGCCTCTGACCGAAAAAGATCATATACAGCCAGCCTATGATGATCATGGGCAATCCCACGGCAACAAAGTCGAAGATCTTTAAAGGCTCCAGGCCGGGAATGATGGTCTGGTCCACGATCAGTCCGTTCACGATAAGGTTGGTGGAGGTCCCGATCAGGGTGGCACAGCCTCCCAGTATGGCTGCATAGGACAGCGGGATGAGGAACTTCGAGGGCGAAATATCGTTGCGTTTGCACCAGGAGTGCACATACGGCATCATTACGGCGACCAGCGGGGTGTTGTTGAGAAAAGCTGAAAACCCGGAGATCAGGAGGGTCATCCTGCTCAGGAACCCCCGGTATGAACGAGCAGATTTGAACAGGCGGTCAAAGATCACCTCCACAACGGCTGTGCGCCGGATCACATCTCCCAGCAGGAGAAGGAGCAGGATAACGGCGATCTGTTCGTTGCCGAATCCCCTGAGGATCTCCGAAGGGGTAAGCACCCCGAACATGCCCAGCACGATGACGCCTACCAGGAATGTAAATGCCGGCCCGAGGATCTCCCTGTAAAGTGAAATTAGAATAAACAGAAGGACAACAAAGACAAGTATCTGATCGAAGCTCAGCATAATTCATACCTGCCGGTTAAGGGCATGCATAAAGTAAAGAAATTTAATGATCAGATAAAAATTTTAAGTCTCCAGCCGGCTTTTAAAGGGCAGGAATGTCATGAAGTCGGCATGATGCACGATGTAGGCTTCCACCGACCTTTTGACCTGATCCCCCTCGCCTGCATGTGCCGCAATGATGTGGCAGACCTCGGGGGGAACCCCGCATGCTTCGGCGAGGCTCACACCTGAAAAGGGATGCCGGAGATATTTCCCGTAGCTGCCCTGTACGATGCGTCCATCCTTTTTTTCGTATTCGAGGAGTTTCCCGACATCCGCCAGGATGGCCCCGGCGATCAGGACGTCCATATTAACGGAAAGGCCTTTCCCGAGGTGGGACCGGATCTGATTGCCGCAGTCCCTCGCAATATGCACCACGCACCGCTTATGCTCCATGAAGGATATGCCAGGATCCGCCACCAGGAGGGTAAAAGGTATCCTGTGGAGGTCTTCTGCCGTAAGCTCACTTTTCGACAGTGCCAGTTCCCAGGTGGCGGAGGTTTGATCCCTGAGCACAGGGTCCCCGATCCATTCCAGCTCGGGCCAGAGCGCATAAACCTGGTCTTTCAGATCTTCTTTCATGGCGTAACTATTTTTGAGTTCAACTACGG
>Ga0307419_10000465_pt1 | contig 20353 bp, 18 predicted proteins | sample SalMarWE160230MG_2_FD_202512 | JGI IMG/M metagenome (GOLD analysis project Ga0307419, IMG submission 202512) | Salt marsh sediment microbial communities from the Plum Island Ecosystem LTER, Massachusetts, United States - WE1602-30 | ecosystem: Environmental > Aquatic > Marine > Intertidal zone... | reverse complement strand
CGGAAGGGCCTCCACGAACATTACCAGGGCGCCCTGCCTTCAGCCAATGCTTCTACGCCAGAATTATCCATTGCTGCGGCTCTCAATTGGGGATCATTAGTACCAGAAAGAGGATGATCGCCCTGTATAGCGCGACTGTCAGTTTGCAAGGAATCTTCTGTCGTGTATAATTTTATTGCTCATTCCTCGATCCCAAGATCTTTCAACTTTTCAGCAGTCGGGACACCTTTACTTGTATAGCCAAGCGCTTCGTAATACTCGTCTAAGAGTTTATCTAAATCTTTGACAACCTGTCCGGTTGATGGCCCGGCCTTTCGCAGGGGCTCAGAGGTCATTCGTTCTGGAAGGGAGTCATCTTTGCGTCCAAATCCCTCTCTTATGTTGAAGGATCTCTCTCTGCAAATGATCCTTTCTCCAATTTTCAAAAGATTGTTTTCTTCTCCAAATTCCTCGATTCCGGTCGCAGCAGTCAGGAGTCGAGAATATTTCGCCACATCCAATCCTGAATTTCCGAATGTGCAGGCAATCAGAGAGTCCTCTAATGCCTGCTCTTTCTGCACCTGGGCGATGGATGCCCCTTTGCCCACCTCGGTGAATGGGTCGACTTTGCCGGCCAGCTCCGCCCGAGGTCGTCCATACATGTGGCTTCCCCCTATATTTGATGTGGCCATACTCAAGGCATATCCCTTGATTCCTCTGAAGTCATAGCCCGGGAGTTCAAGCCCTTTGATGTGCATAGCATAGGAAGAGGCATCTGCGCCGATTTCCCTGGCGGCAATCTTCACTCCTTCTCCCAGCAGTCGACCGATGCCTTCCCTCTTTCCAATTTTATCAATCAGGGAAAAAACAGAGGCCTTGATTCCCCAACTGAGATCCAGACCATCGGTATCAGCGGTCGTAAGGATTGCTTTTTCAAATAGTTCACACGCAAAGGCGATAGATACACCGGTACTGATGGTGTCTATACCATAGTAGTCACATGCCGCATTGGCGTTGATAATGAATTGCCTGTCCGCAATGTCCAGTAGAGGCCCAAATGCGTATATGGTTTCATATTCGGGCCCGTCGATCAGGGAACCCGTGAGGGGGCCACTGGTCACCTGCCGCATTCCTCCACAGCGCGTCATGCAGAGATAGCAGCCCGCCTTTGCCCGCTTCAGCTCATAGAATACGTCTCCGGAGATATTTTCCACGTTTTGAGTACTGCCTTCCTGAAAATTTCTTACCGGGAGTACACCAAGAGCATTCACAACCGTGGTTATATAGGGGGTCCCAAAGGTGTTCATATTCTCCCTGCGGGGATGGCTCTTCAGAATATGAATCTGCTCTTTAACCAATTCCTCAAACGCTGATTCATTAAATGGTGAAGGCTTACGCACGGAAACATTGATGGCAACGGCCTTTAGATTCTTTGCCCCCATTACGGTCCCCATGCCACCGCGGGCGGCCGTTCGATCTCCCGAAGTGATAGCCGCATAACGGACAAGCTTTTCACCGGCCAATCCTATACACGCTGATTCCGTGCGGGAGCCATGCCTCTCTTTCAGTCTCTCTTGCAATTTACGCGGGTCCAGACCCCAGAGGTCATCGGCCGCGTGAAACCGGACTCCGTTTGTGTCCAGGTACACGTATGATGGTACCGGCGCTTTTCCCTGGATTATGAGGAGATCATACCCGGCGTATTTCATCCACACGCCAAAATTTCCTCCGGAAATAGAACGGAAGACAGTATTGGTCAAGGGACTCTTGGATGTGACACACCACTTGGAAAACCCCTGGAGACCGGTGCCCGCCAGAACCCCGATGGAAAAGACAAGTCTGTTTTCAGGGCTGAGGGGATCCACGTTTGGTTTTAGTTCATCGTAGAGATATTTCGCGGCAAGTCCCCTTGCAGAAATATATTGCGTGTAATAGATATCAGGAATTTCCTCTACTTGCCAGGTGGAATCGGTCAAGTTGATTCTTAGGAGTTTACCAATAAATGTTGTCATCAAATGCCTTTCTAATCTTTAGTACCTTATGAACAATTTTACTTTGAAAACTGGCAGAGAACTTCCCGTTGTGGTTGTATTAAATGTCAGATTCCAAAATCCAAATGTCAAATCAATGTCAAATATCAAATGACCAAATTAACAAGAAGTTCGTGTCACTATGAGTTGCTCCATCGTCCTTGGCTGTAGCAGGCACGTGTGCGCGACATATTTTGTCATTGTAGCATTTGGATTTTATTTGATATTTGAGCTTTGACATTTGTTCATTTCCGGTCCATCCGGGTTAGGAGTTTCGGACTCCTTTTATGGGAAATCCTGACAAACACTACTATTCTGTGTTAGTGCATAGCACGGCCACCGTCCACAAGCAGGGTCTGGCCGGTTATAAAATCGCTCTCAGGGGAGGCCAGAAAAAGAGCAGCTCCTGTTAAGTCCTCTGGTGTTTCTAAACGTCTCAGGGGCGTCTTTGATGTGTCGTACTTGGTCACGTCTGTCAGGCCACGGCTTGCCTCAGTATCTGTGAATCCCGGCGCAACACAATTGATACAAATGTTGTGCGGCCCTAACTCCACGGCCAGCGCACGGGTAAGCCCGATAATTCCTCCCTTGGATGCCACGTAGTGGGCAAAACCGTTCGATCCAGTAAAAAAGACTTCGGAAGCTAAATTAATAATTTTACCATGGCTCTGGCTTTTCATATAGGGGAAAACTGCTCGCGTTGCAAGAAAAGCGCCCTTCACATTGACTGTCATCACCAGGTCCCACTCAGCCAAGTCAATTTCATAAAAGGGTTTTCTCTTGATGCCATCGTAGACGGCCGCATTATTCAGAAGGATATCAATCCTGCCGAATTTTTTTATGGTTGTTTCGGCCATGGCCTTGGTATCCGCCTCTTTGGACACGTCGGCCTGAAAAAAAGAGGCCTTGCCTCCCCTGTCATTTATCTGCTTCACTGTCTCCTTGAGATTATCCATATCCCTGCGTGTCACGACCATGACACTGGCACCCTCTTCGGCCAGCTTTAGGGCAAAGGCTCTTCCGAGGCCCTTGGCTCCGCCCGTCACAATGGCTACCTTATCTTTGAGACGCATGTGTTATCTCCTTTGTGTTTCGATTCGCAGTGACACGAATATATTGAGGCCTCGTGAGCAGGAAATCGGCATATTCCCTCAGCTTCGTTCACTTTGCCCTCCATGGCTCCGCTCACTGCGGATGTGGGTCCTTTCCCGCCTATGGCGGGACTCCAGGGCCGACATCACGCCGCTCGGGGAACATTCCGTTCAGCTGCCTTCCCGGAAAGACCTCCTTCAAGAGAGTGGGGGATCGCTCTCGGCTGTAAGTGGGGAGGGAACCCCAGGTTTCATTAATATTTCGGTTTCTGCAAGCCGTAGTCTTCGGCTATCAAGTTGTAACAGTTATAACTTGAACCGCGTCCGATAGCCGGGCCTCCTGCCACCCCTGAGGAACACATATAAAGCCCCTTGATAAAGGTCCGATAGCCTCCCGGCAGTCCCCTGAAGCGTCCGCTCTGGGATCCGCCGCAGTTGCCCTCGGACCAGCCCCCTTCTCTCATATCCAGATGGGTATCCTGGATATCGATGGGCGTCGTAATACGCTCTCCGATGAAGTTGTCTTTGGTCATGTTGGGGGCGTATTTCTGCCATTGTTCAATCATGGAATCATAAAATTCATCATGCAATTGGCGCCACTCTTTCCTGGAGAAGATCCGGGCGGGAGCCGTAAATTCTTCGACATGCAGGCTACTTTTTCCTTCGGGTACGCGGCTTGGGTCCCAAATGCTGTCAGGCGCCGTCAAACAGAAAAACTTAGAGGGCATACCCAACAGGAAGATTTCATGCATATACTTGTCTTCCATAAACGCCAGGTCCTTGGGCGCCCAGTAGGTCCGCGGCGTGGCATTGATATCGGGATTGTCCTTGGCCGCTTTATATTGGGGAAGCTCGTGTACGGCGACGGTTCCCCAGAAAAGTTGTGCGCGATCAAAGAAATACGTATCCACCTTACGCTTCATTTGAGTATTCAGATGATCTTCTCCAATCATACGAAGAAAAAGCTGGGGAGTGGCGTTATCAGATACCACCATTTGCTTTGCCTCAATCTCGGTGCCGTCCAATAACTTGATGCCTTTGGCCTTCCCATTTTCAATAGTCACCTTATCCACTTCAGAATTGATATGATATTCAACACCCAGCTTCTTACCGGCCGAGACAAGAGCATCCGTAATGGACTGCGTTCCTCCTTTGGGAATAGCCGCTGTCTCCCATCCCAGGACCAGGTGGAGGGTCGCAAAGGTATACATAATACCCGGCACATCGTCCGCATAAATGCCGGAGGAGGTGAGAAACCCTCTCAGCGTCAGGATCCTGAGTTCATCGCTCTCAAAGAAATAGTGTGCGACTTCCTTGGCGGTCATGAATTGCATGGATGGATCAAGGCCGCTTTTGGGATTGGTCAGCAGCTCTTCCAGGGGATTAGGCACCCCATAAGGGGTCTCCGGCGAGTACCTGTGTCTTGCATGTGCCGGTCGGATAAATTCTTTGTATTTTTCCGTCCAATAAAGATATGCCTCTGCATCTGGTTTGGAAAACCGGGAGATCTGATCATAGGTCTTTTTCAGGTTTTCTTCGCTAAACTCTGTTCTCCCTGTTTTGGGGTCCACGACCGGGAAACCGGCATAACCCACATAAGAGGTTCCATCATCAAAGACGGCCGCCTCATTTGTGTCAGGAAAGACATACTCCAGCCCCTCATCGCGAAGGTTAAATTCCTTATAGGCCGGATGACCATAAAAACGCGTAAAATGGGCGCAAAAATTGCCTCGAAACCCCGGGGCCGCCCCGTCATCTTCGGAAACCGCGCCGCCGCCAAGATGATCCAGCCGCTCAAAGACCCCTACCTTCAAGCCGGCCTTGGCGAGATAAGGGGCAAGTATCGTCCCATGATGTCCGCCACCAATAATAACCGCATCGTAAGTCTTGTCCGCCATTCTATTACCTCCTGTTTCTTTATTTGAGATTATCGAAAATTTCTCCAGTGGCCTTTTTAAGACATTATTGGAGGGATTTGAAAACAGCCACCAATTTATCTGCTTTTTCTTCAGGTGTAGCACCATCTAGAAATTCGCAATTCCTTCTCATATCCGGCGGCGATGAAAGCGCTACAATCCCCATTTTCCGTAGTTCTTCTTTGGCCGAGACAAAATCCTCACTGCTCCACGAAGGAATGGAAGAAGCCCCTCTGAGCATTTTCAACATCTTCGTTCTGGAGATATACCGTAACTCGCCAACCTCATTGCTCACCGTCACCAGCGCGGGCATTTTGGCCCTCACCTGTTCATACCCATCGGGTATGTTCTTTTTGACCGCCACGCTTCCGTCTTCGATCATGATCTCACGGGCAAGGCTGATGCATGGGAGCCCCAGCATTTCACCCAGAATCAGTCCGACCTGACCGGAATCCCAGTCACCGGCCTGCCGCCCGGCCAAGACCAAATCATATTCACCTATCTTCCTTATGGCGTCCGCCAGGACACTGGCGATGGAATGGCTGTCAAGCTTTTCAAAAGCGTCATCCTGCAAAAGGATCAATTTATCAGCACCGGCTGCCAGGCTTTTTCTCAATACCGTGTCCGAGACCTTCTTGCCCAGGCTCAAGATGGTGATTTTTGCGCCCATATTTTCCTTTATCCGAAGGGCCGCCTCCAGGGCATTTTCATCGAAGGGGCTGATGACCTGCGGTGCATCAACGATTACCTCCTTTTTTTCAACATCCACACTGACATCCGACAGAGGCGCTTCAGGATCGGGAATCTGTTTGGCGCAAACTATTATTTCTAACTCTTTCATGACAGTTCCTCCAATCTCTTCACAAGAGCAGGTATAACCCTTTCATAATCTTCAACAACACCATAATCGGCCACCCTAAACATGTTACAGCCCTGATCCGTATTGATGGCGATTATCTTTTTGGACTGAATCATGCCGACCAGGTGCTGAATAGCCCCTGATATTCCCACCGCAACATAGATATTCGGGGAAATCATGGTACCGGTCAGACCCACCTGGTGGTCGGAAGAGATCCAGCCTTTATCCACAGCCATTCTGCTGCATCCGATCATCACGTTTCCAAACGATTTGTTGAGCGCCTTTGCGAGGTCCTGGAGTAGCGCAAACCCATCCTCATCGCCCAGTCCCGCGCCACCAGAGACCACCACGTCCGCTTTATCCAGCGCAACGACCACCTCCCTGACGACCTCGATAGATTCCACCCTGATCATGGATTCATCGATTTCCGGAACCATATCCACGATCTCGCCTTTTCCATCACCTGCCTCGGCAGGTTCAAACACATTTCCCCTCACCGTCGCCAGTTGCGGCTCGCCGGGGCACTTGAACACGGAAATCGCGTTGCCGCCTGAAACCGGCTTTGTCCGGAGCAGAAGGGAGTCTTCAGGATCAATTGAAAGATCGATGCAGTCGGTGGTAAGGCGGGTGTTCAAGCGACAGGCCAATCTCGGTCCCAGCTCCATACCGATGAAAGAGTGGCTCATGAGGAAGATTTTCGGGTTGATCTTCCTGCACGTCTGTTCCAGGGATGTAAGCCATAGATCGGCGTTGAATCCTTTCAATAAGGGGTGCTCCAATTTGTAAACCCGATTCGGACCATAGGGCACAGCCTGCTCGGCCGCCGCTGAAACCGTGTCACCCAGTAACACGATGGACAGACTCGCACCGAGATCACCGGCAAGCTTTTTTCCGGCTCCCAGCAATTCAAGGGTCCTCAAGTCCAATGATCTCTCTTTCACTTCTCCCAGTATCATTACATCATTCATCCTGAACCTCCTTATAAATACTTACCCTTTTTTATCAGTACGTTATGGGTAAATTCGCGTTCAAAACAATCATAAAATTTCTGATGCGATCGCCTTGAATGACAAATTCCAATCCCGCTACAGCGGGACCAAATGTCAAATCAATGTCAAATGCCCAATGGTTCAATTAACGAGAAGTTCGCATCGTGCACAGTTGCTCTGTTACATGTCGCTGCAGCAGGCAGGTGACCGGAATATGTTTTGTCATTGAGGCATTTGGATTTCACTTGACATTTGAGCTTTGATATTTGTCATTTCCGCTATTCACCCTTCCAATGCCTGTAAGACCAGCTCATTGAGATCCATGACTTGAAGGGTCTCGGTCAGATCTGCAACCTTGCGGGCATCCTCCAGCATGATGCGGCACAAAGGGCATGCGGTTACGAGAATCTGTGCACCGGTCGCCTCAGCCTCCCTGATCCGGACTTCACTCATCTTGACCTCGCCGTCAAGGTCCTGCCACATCCGTCCGCCGCCCCCACCGCAGCAAAGGCTGTCGGCCCCGTGGTGGGCCATCTCTACCAGGGTAACTCCGGGGATCGAGCGAATGATTTCCCTCGGCTCATCAAAAATTCGATTGTACCGGCCCAGGTAGCAGGGGTCATGGTAGGTGACTGTCGCATCTACCCCCTTCTTGAATCGGAGTTTTCCGTTCGCGATCAGTTTCCGCAAGACCATGGTGTAATGGCGCGCCCTGAAAGATCCTTCAGGGTATTCATTTTGAAAGGTATGGAAGCAGTGAGGAGATGAGGTCACCACATCGGTAATGCCGTATTTGTCAAAAAGGTCAAGACACTTTTCCATCTGCTCCACAAAGAGGCCCAGTTCACCTGTTCTCCTGGCAATGTCTCCACAGCAGGGCTCTTTTTTGCCAAGGATGCCGAAATTGACCCCGGCTGTCTGCAGGACCTTTGAAAACGACCGGGCGATTCCCTGGGCCGTGTCGTCAAACGAGGTTGTGCATCCCACGAAGTAGCAGAGATCCACTTCCCCATCCTCTTTTGCGATGTTAACCAGATCCATCTCCTCTGCCCAGGCACCTCGCCTCTTTTTGGATGATTCCCAGGGATTGTCGTATTTGAAGACCTTTTCAAGGGTCTGGTTGAGAAGCACAGGCACCTGGGTTCCCTCCTCCACGGCTGACATCCTTTTTTTTATTACGGCTTCGAAGGTGGCGCCATAGACCGGGCAGACCTCCAGGCATGCCCGGCAGGTGGTGCAGAACCAGAATTTCTCATCCACTTCGTTTTTTTCACCCCTGCTCAAAAACCGGATATCTCCCCATGGGAAGTGCTCCTGCCACAGGGCCTGGTGCATGGCCTGGACAAATTCCCGGGGGGCGAAGGGTTCACCGGCACCCGTGGAAGGGCAGACCGCAACGCAACGGCCGCACCGCATGCAGGTGTCAAAGAAAATCGAATCACCCAGGTCAAATTCCCCAGCCCCATCTTCTACGTCCAGGATGAAAGGTTTGCCGACCCCCTGGGAATAGATCCCGGCGGGCGCGCCCAGGATATGAAAAAGCTTGGTAAAGGGAACCGCCGCAATAAAACATAGGGCCAGGACCGCATGCCCCCACCAGAGATATGAATAGAAGTCTTTGGATGTTGAAGCCGAAGACAGAGCGCTTATCCACCACCCCACAAAGGACCAAGAACCCCACCGGGGGTGCTGTGAGGCCAAGCGGGAACCCTCCACCATAAAACCCGAAAGAGCAACCAACAGAAGCCAAACCGGCACTAGGGCATCCTCCAGCCGCCTTTCAAGCCTGGGCACCCGCTGGATATACCGACGAATGAGTGCCCACAAGATCCCTGCCAGGAGCATGATGCCTCCCACCTCCATAGCCAGGGAGTAGACCAGGTAAACAGTGCCCGTTAAGAATGAGAAGAGATAGTCGTGGATAGCCAGCAAAGTGGTGCCAATGAAAAGGGCAACAAATCCCCAGAAGATCAAGAGATGCATCAGGCCTGCCGCCACATCGCCCTGTAGTACGCGTCTGCCCAGGAAGGTATCAAGGATTGTTCTTTTGAGTGCCTCCTTTGAAAAAGGAATCTCTAAAGATTTCGAGCTCTTTTTCCATACCCAGATGTGGGCGGCTACACCTGCCAGAAAAAACCCTGTGGCCAGACCTGCCAATGAGTAGAAAATCCAAACATTCTTAATCTGCCAGAACATGATGCGGTAAGGCGTCATGGAAGCTCCTCAATTTATGTTGTTTTTCATTCTTGGCAAATTTCATTGACTTGTCAAAGCAATTGATTTTATGCTTACATAAGATTTTCTTATACGTTCACATCCTATGGTTTCTATGCAAATCAATCTGAATCAACTGAAGGCCTTCTTTCTGGCGGCAAGGGAGAAGAGTATGACCAAGGCCGCTGCGGCACTTTTTGTGACCCAGCCGGCAGTGACCATGCAGATAAAGGCCCTTGAAGAATCCCTGGAAGTAAAGCTGCTCAAGAAAAGGGGCAAACTTCTTGAACTCACGGGCGCAGGGACTCTTCTATTCGGATATGCTGAAAGGGTGTTCGAAATCGTGGAAGAGATGGAACAAGTCCTGAGCCGTTATTCGGATCTGTCCGGAGGTTCCTTGATTATTGGAACCACACGCAGTTTCGCAAGACACCTCATGCCCGGCCTGCTTTCCCGTTTTCAGGAACAATTCCCCGGTGTGAAGGTTTCCCTTGAGGTGGGGAGTTCTCAGGAAGTCGCCGATGATCTCCTGAAATTTAAATATGATCTCGGTATTATTGGGAAGCTCTCGTATGGAAACAAGTTGAAAGTCATTGATTATACCAAAGAGGAATTCTGCCTGGTTACGTCACCAGGTCACCGTTTCGCAAAGGAAAAATCTGTCTCCTTGAAGCAACTGAAAAATGAACCGATCATCATCCGGGAAGAGGGTTCAGGTTCAAGATACGCTATTCTTTCATTGCTCCGGGATCACGCCGTTACTCCTTCCGTACTGATTGAAGCCGGGAGCGTAGAATTCATCAAAGAATATGTGATAAAAGGGCGCGGTATCTCCATTCTCTATGTTCCTGAAATTGAGATGGAGGTTAAGATGGGTCTCCTTCGATCTCTGCGCATCAAGGAAGGCCCCATCTTGGTCCAGACCGTTGTTGCCTTCCCCCGGAATGTGGAACTCTCTCTTCCCGCGAGGGAATTTCTCCAATTGACCGGGTCAATGGAATGAAGAGGGAAGGGTGTGTGACTACTCACGTAGTCAGGGTGAAGGGGTCAGAAAAGCGCGATTGCGGCGCTTTGGCGGAGAAACAGCAAATTTGCATCGAACATGGCTTCAAAGTGTGCAGTATTTCCATTTTTCCTAATCCCGCGTCTCACGGGACCTTCAGTCTATCCACCTGAGCAGTTACCATTTCATCCATCATAGCTGATGCCATTTGTGCGAAAGAGAGATCGTTGATGTGACTGTCCACTTCCCCGACCCAGACGCGGGGATCCAGATCCTTTTTCAGTTTTCCTATGAACGCGTCACGCATGTCGGGGTCGTAGAGGGGTTCTCCTTCTCGATCAGCTTCAGACCAGCCTTCCATGGGGATGAGGACCTTGACACCGGACGTATCCTGGTTTAGCTTTCCCGCCAGTTGATGGGCTATGGCCCTGGTCTCTTCGAGGTCCAGCCTGACAGCCGAACGGAAATCATAGAAAAAGATTTTTCTCCCTTTGAGTTCAGGAGGGATATTATTCCTGGTGAATTCCAGGACCGCACAGTCGAGCCCGCCGGGAACGACAAGGCGGGGGACCTTCCCGCAGTTTACAGGCTGAAGCCGCAAGGGCCCGATACCTTTACAGTACCCTTGCCTCAGGTCATCCGCCAGTTCATGGGTGGCGAGGTCCAGGATGCCATGAAAATAGCCCTCCCGTGCCAGTTCCTCCATGGCCATTCCACCTGTGCCGTTTGCGTGAAAGGGGATGACCTCGTATTCAAGAGCTTCAAGGCGCTCCCTGATTTGCTCGGCGGCCATGGTGATGAACCCGAACATGGTGAGAGCGATGCGTTTCTTTTTGTGGGGGCTTTCCCAGTTGCTTTGGGCCATGGCGCAGACCGCGGCCGCAGCCCGGTCCAGGATTCCGCCCAGGAGGCTGTTGACGCCCATGATGTCCGTGACGCTGTGCATCATGGTGATGTCCTTGGTGCCTACGGTCTCCGCCATGTCCCGCGAGGCCACGGTGGAGATCATGACCTTGGGAATGCCCATGGGGAGGACGCGCATGATCCCGGTGCCCAGGTGGGTGCCCGTGCCCCCACCGGCGGAGATGATCCCGGAAATTTCCCCTTGCCTGTGAAGCTGAAGGATTTTTTTACCTGCCGCTGAGATGACCGCCTGGATCATCCCATCTCTTCCCTTGTCTTGCAAATTTTCCCTGACGATGAAATCGGCGTAGAAGTCCATAGCAGGCGGAAAAGGCGAAGGGCCTCCGGTGCCCACGTTCATGGTCAAGGCTTGTAGCCCCCGCGCCTCAATCCGTTCCTTTAAGAACAGGTGCTCCTCGCCTTTTGTGTCGAAGGTCCCTACAACGGCAATGCTCCGTTTATTTTTCATAAGCCCTCCCCATAATTGCTTCCGCACGCTGGTAATATGCCCGACAAAGGGTTGTAGCGGATATCGCCGCTCAATGCAAGCGGGTAACCAACCGCCAAAGAGTCAAGGAATCTTTGGTCTCAGAGGAATTATGTTTTTCTTGATTCTAACACGTAATTCAAGGCATACTCCTTGGCAATGAGTGTTGTTGACGTTGACTCTCAGATCAATGATATACTCTTTGCCGAGAGGGCCACAGATCTATTCGATGGGCTGATGCAGAAGGTACCTTAAATGTTATGCGCATCACCTGCGTGACCAAGTATTATGAGCTTTGGACATGGATGGGAGTATGAATAGAAGAATAGGTACAGGAGAAGTCGGGCGATTTGACCAGAGAAACACCATGTTCAATAGACCGAGGGATCCCGAAAAGTGCTTTCAATTCTGGGCGCGTAATAAGGGTGATTGCGCCAGCTGTATCAGAGTCTGTGTTTTCAACAAACCAAACACCTGGTTTCATAGCTTCGTCAGATGGCATGTAAGGAATCTCCCCCAGTTCGATAGCATTTACCTGTGGATGGACAAGATGTTTGGCTATGGGAGAAGGATAGGAATGGAGGATGTTTGGTAATAGTGGTATAAAATATAGACGATGGCGAAACTTCGATGGAATGAAAAGTACAAGAGGAGATTATGGGTACCATTTATGACCGAATTTACAAGAAAGCAGAACCTTACTTGAATACGCGCCAAAACGATGTGCATATACAAATATCCTGTGATTTTGCCCGACACTTGTTGGCCCACTATCCCGAAGCCGATGAAGACATTGTCTTGCCCGCCATCCTGTTACATGATGTCGGGTGGAAAATGGTGCCCGAGGAGAAGCAGTTGAGCGCTTTTGGACCAAAGGTCAAAGATAAGGAAACTCAACGGCTTCACGAGGTTGAAGGGGTAAGGATTGCTCGGGAGATATTGATTTCTCTTGGTTACAATGAAGAAAAAACAAGGGAAATTTTAACCATCATAGATGGCCACGACACCCGGTTGAAAGGACTTTCCCTCAACGATAAACTTGTGAAAGACGCTGACAAGCTGTGGCGTTTTACCCCAGCCGGCGTGAACATTGATCACACTCGATTTGGAATTCCGCGGGATACCTATTTGGATTGGATCGCCACCATGATTGATGGTTGGCTTTTTACACCCGAAGGCAAAGGTATGGCCCGAAAAGCATTGCGCGAGGCTAAGGGCCTGTCATGAATGTAATACTTATTTCATGGCAGGTCCTAAATCAGCATCTGCTGCTTCTGGTCCACTTTCTTGACCTTCATCTGCACATCATTCCCCACCAAGGTCTCTTCCAGGACTTCGCCCTGGTTGTGGGCGATGACTCTCTTGATATTTTCCAGTTTTTCCCTTTCGAGAATAAACTCGAAGCTCTTCCCGGGCGGTAATATTCTCAGACATAAACTTACGTCCCGGTAGGCCTTTCAGCAGTCGCCGCGATAGTCGATGATGTCAGCCATGATCACTCCTCGTCGATTCATCTGCATGGATCAGAAAATCCAGCATGGCTTGGCAGGGGGGAGAAGCAATCCTTCTCTTGTCTCGAATAAGGTAGAAGGATCGCGACATGGGGAACTCTTTGATCTTGATGGCTTTCATAAGCCCTGTGTCGAGTTCGGTCTTGATGGCCCTTGAAGAAATAATGGATACCCCGACGCCCGCCTTGATACCCTCTTTGACTGCTGTTGATGATCCAAAACGAGCCACGACGTGAAGTGCATCCGTTCCCCCATGGATCATTTTTTCCAGGTACTTCTGGGTGGTTTGCAGCGTGCCGGAGCCCCTTTCCCTGAGGATGAAAGGTTGCCCGGTGAGCTCTTCGGGAAGGATTTTCTTTTTCCCAGCCCATGGGTGTCCTTTGGAGACGGCTAGCACCAGTTCATCGCGCCATATCCTCCTGACCTGGAGGACACTATTGTTGTTTCTGGACCCAACTATTCCCAGTTCAAGTTCACCCTCGATGACCCGTTTCTCAATATCGCTCGTGTCGGATATGGCAACGGTTACGGATATGCCGGGAAATTTCGCGTGGAACTTCCCAATCACGCCCGGCAGAATGTATTCCCCGGGAATAGTGCTTCCCCCCACACGGATTGCCCCCCGCTTGAATCCGAGGAATTCCTCCATTTCGAGGGTCGCGGTTTTCTTCATGTCCAGGAGCAGGACTGCGTGTTTGTAGAGGAGTTCGCCTGCCCTTGTGGGGACGACCTGTCTGCCAAGGCGGTTGAGGAGCCTCGTGCCTACAAGGCGCTCAAGGGTGGCGATGCGTTCACTTACCGATGCCTGCGCGAGAAAGACTTTCTCCGCAGCGCGAGAAAAACTTTTCAGTTCTACAACGCGGCGGAATATTTCAAGCTGCCGCAGGTCAAAATCAATGGTTGATTTTTTTCGTTTTCCGCCTTCCAATTTCCTCGCTTCCTCGCCTTCCAGCTTTAATGAAATCATATGATTTGGCCCTTATCATTCAACCTTTCACATTGGATCGGGCTTCGCCCAACGCTACGACCCGGCAAGCTCCACACAGACAAAAACGATATCTCACACAGAGCGCGCAGAGATCACAGAGTTCCAAAAACAAAAACCAAAAAGTGAAAGATTTTCTCATTGTGCTCTGTGTCTCTAGCGAACGAAGTGAGCCCCGATAGCGGGATCTTCGCTTCGCTGCAACGGGCGTGAGGAATTTTTTTTCCTCATTCAAAATTCCTCTTTGTCCAGCTTCCCAACTTCCCAGCCGCCAAGCTGTTTTGCCTTACTTCCTCAAGTCCATCGAAGATGGACGCTCCTTCCTGCCGCCTGGCTTCCTCGCCTCTTTCCTTTTTCCTTTATCCTTTAACCTCAAATATACTCAAACCAGAAACTCTCGATTTCCTGAAAATTGCGCTTCACCGCTTGTCTGCCGGTCACCGGCTCGCCGTGTCCGGAAAGGATATATTCCACATCGAGGGCGGCAAGATGGCGGATACTGGCCTTCAATTCTTCCCCGTTCCCCATGGGAAGATCAGTCCTCCCGATTCCTCCGTTGAATATGACATCCCCGGAGAAAAGGACCTTTTCATCCGGCCAGTAGAAACAGACGGAACCCGGAGAATGTCCGGGCGTAGGGATAATCTGCAGCATGATAGACCCGATCTCCTGTTCTCCTTCCTGGAGGAGGATGTCAGGCTCAAAATCGACAACACCCAGCACCTGCCCATAGTGAGGGGCAATTTTCCGGATAAAATCCATTTCTATTTGTGACACGGCAACAAGGGCTTTCATGTCGGAGAATACCTGAACACTCTCAATATGATCCGGGTGCCCGTGGGTGACCAGGACCATGTCCATGTCCTCAGGGGTCAGCGAGAGCGCCGAGAGTCCGTCACGCACGTGGCTGAAAAACTGGTAGTGACCGGGATCAATGAGGATCCTTTTTTCGCCGTCGATAAGATAGGTGTTACAGTTGTTCGCCATGGGATGGTCCCACAGAAACGCATGCAGGTTGTTCAGCATTTTCATGCAGATCTCCTCATTAAAGGCAGTTCGTTCGAGCCAGTTTCAAAACCTTTCCCGCTTACAGCGGGATTCGAGGTGAGGATGATCATAGGCGGAGGCGTTGCAGGTGTCAAGCGGTTGGCAGTAAAATGGGTGAAACGCCGACGTCTTTCTGATGGAAAAAAATGGGCAGGTATACTATGGTAATTGCCTACAGGAATAGGAGAAGCGCATATGGGTGAAAAACGAGAGGAGATTTTCCCGCAGCATGCAGCATGCCCGGGGGCCATTAAGATTCCAACGGAAAAGGAAGAAGAGTCCCTTTCAGAAATGCGGAGAATAAAGGACCGGGTACGATTGTTGAAAGAGCGCCTGAAGGGGCTCGAGGAGTCCTGCTCTTCCGATGAGATTCAAACGGTGAAGGATGATCTTGCCGTTCTCAAAAAGGAATGGAATGAGTGGGAAAAGAGGCGGAAGACGGCTGTCAGGGAGAGAATGAAGTTTCTGGGGCACGAGTAGTTGTCGCTATCTTGACATTGACATATCCGTGTACCTGTTCTAATGGAGATAACTACTCAGGTAGATAGGCTGAAGGTATTTAGACTGTAGTTTCGGAAAGAGAGTCATGCGTGGTTAATGAGAATGAAGCCTGAGAATGTGTTGGCCGCCTAATTCGATCAACGCCAAGAACTAACAGCCTTCAGCCTAAGCAACCTGAATGATTGGTAATATTTTTTCATCATGATCCAGCTATTCCACCTTTTTAAGAATTTCGGCGCAAATGTGGCTCTCCAGGACATCAGCCTGCGGATTCGCAAGGGGGAGTTCGTTTTCGTCACCGGCCCGAGCGGAGCGGGGAAAACCACCCTTCTCCGGCTGATGTTCGGTGTTGAAAAGCCCACCAGCGGTCACATCTTGATCAACGGGATCAATCTGAATCGGATCGGTCGCAAGAAGTTGGATCTTCTTCGAAGAAAAGTGGGATTTGTGTTTCAGGACTTCAAGCTGTTGACGGGAAGGACCGTATTTGAAAATGTCGCCCTTGCTCTCGAAGTGAGGGGTGAGCGGCCCTCATACGTACGCAAGAAAGCACACCTGGCACTTCGATCAGTCGGCCTTGTCAAGAAGGAACAATCCTACCCTCTCCAGCTTTCAGGGGGAGAGCAGCAGCGGGTTGCCATTGCGCGGGCCATTGTAAATGATCCGCTGGTCCTGCTGGCAGACGAACCCACGGGGAACCTGGACCCCGATCTCACCAGGGAAATAATGCTTCTCTTCCGCACCATCCACATGAAAGGCACCACCGTGGTCGTGGCAACCCACAGCAGGGAGCTTTTGCAGGAGACCGCCCAGAGACAGGTGATCCTGAATCGAGGGAGATTGATCGGGGAAAAATGAAGCTGAGGCTCGCACCATATTTCATACGGCAGGCGATACAAAACGTCAGGAAGAACTGGCTGGTTCATATTGTCGGAGTGAGCACTATGGTGATCTCGTTCCTTATCTTCGGGGCCTTTCTGTTGCTTTTTTACAACGTGGACAGCTGGATTCACGGGTGGGGTGACAGCCTTTCCATGTCCGTTTATCTTGAAGACGGTATTGACGGGACGGCCAAGGAAAAGGTGCTTTCACTCATCCGGGGCATCCCTGGCGCCCACATTGAGCGGACGATCACAAAAAAACAGGCATTTCTTGACCTGAAGCGCGCCTTGGGAAGAGAGGCGAACATCTTGGACGGGTTGCCCAGGAATCCCTTACCGGCTTCAATAGAAGTGGTTTTTCGGCCCTCGGAGGGCAACAAACCCGACCCGGGGAAACTCCGAAAAAAACTCGAAACGTTTGCGGGCGTGGAAGAAGTGCAATACAGCGAGGAATGGCTGAATCGTTTCGAGGGCCTCATGAGGGTATTTCGGCTTGCGGGACTGATTATCGGGGGGCTTCTCGGTCTCGGGGTCCTGTTCATTGTGACCAATACCATAAAACTGACGATCTATTCCCGGCAGGAAGAGATCGGGATTATGAAGCTCGTGGGAGCCACCGATTGGTTTGTAAAGACACCGTTCCTGATTGAAGGCTCCATTCAGGGGGTGGTGAGCGGCTTCTTGTCCATCCTCATCCTGTATTCGGGATATATCATTCTGTCGGTCAAGAAGGCTGACATCCTTGGGCTTGCGCTCCTGGACTTCGTATTTATCCCCAACAGTTATACGCTCACCATCTTTCTGGTGAGTGTCGCTCTTGGATTGCTAGGCAGTTTTATAGCACTGGGAAGATTTTTTCGCATATGAAGCTTCACATCTCTTACCTTGTTAAGCTACAGCTCGCCTTTGTCATAGTGTTTTACGGTGTGATTCTGGCAGATACGACTCCCGGAATGGGCGCATCTTCCTCAGAAGAACCTGCGAAAACGCCGGTTCAGGTGCGGCGGCTCGAAACGGAATTATCCAAGGAGAAACAGAAGTTCCAACTGTTTGACGTGAAGGAGAAAGACCTCCTTTCCCGGCTCTCAACCATGGAAAAGGAAGTTGCCGGAAAACGGGTTGAGTTGGTCGCAATCCAGCAAGAAATCAACCACAGCGCATCGGTCATTCGTTCTCTTCAAAAGAAAAAGGATGCATTTGAAAGATCTCTCCGGGCAGTAGAGAAAAAGCTCATGGAGAGGTTGGCGGCACTCTACAAGTACGCGAGGCGAGGCTACATGAAAATTCTCGCTACAGCAACGGGCTTGGACCAGTTTCGCCTTCGGGTGAAGTACCTGAAGGCTGTCATGCAAGAAGATCGCAGTGCCCTGGAAGCGTTGGTGGCTAAAAAGGAAGAACAGGAAAAGAGGATTGCTCTCTTACGTGAACAGCTTTCTCTGACCCAGTCCACAAGAGACCAAGCGAAAAGGAGGCTCACCATCCTGAAAAAAGACCTTGAAGACAAGGTCATCCTTCTGATGAAAACCCACAAGGAAAAAGAGTTCTATCAAACGGCCATAAAAGAACTGAGAGCAGGTGCTGAGAACCTGAAAAACACCCTGTTGAACCTGGAAAAAAGACCTGGCATGTATAGTGGAAAGGGTGGCGTTTCAACGTTTGTGGACGAGAAGGGACGGCTCCCTTTGCCCCTGGAGGGAAAGATTTTTCAGGGGAGGCAAGTCCTGGGGGTTTCGGCGGGCAGAATACGGCGTGGCATCTATATAGAAAGTAAGAGCGATGGCAAAGCACGGTGTATCTTCCCCGGGAGGGTGGCTTTTTCGGGCAGGTTGAAAGGGTATGGAGAGATTGTTATTGTCGATCATGGGTCTCGATTTTTTACCATTTTTGCAGAGCTGAATCAAAGGATGAAGAAAAACGGTGACCAGGTAGCGACCGGTGATTCTATCGGTCTTGCGGGCAGTCAGGAACGCGCAGGGGTGAAAAGACTCTATTTCGAGATACGGCATGGGGAGGCCATCCTGAATACGGTGAAATGGTTGAAAAAAGGTGACAGATCGTGAGTCACGAGTCTTGAGTTCTGAGTCGTGAGTCAAGGGTCGTCATTTTTTCCTGATCCCTGTGGACCGATCAATATATTTTTTTGGTTGTGTTTTGGGGAAAATCAAATAATAATTTGTGACTACTCACGTAGTCAGGCGGAAGCGGTTTAGTCTGAAGGCTGAAGGGGTCAGAAGAGCGCGATTGCGGCGCTTTGGCGGAGAAACAGCAGGTTCTTGCATCAAACATGGATTCAAAATGTGCAGTATTCTCATTTTTCCTAACAGTCTTTAGCCTTCAGCCTATTCACCTGAGTAGTTAAAATAATTTTAAGATTAAGTGTTTTTGAAACGATATACCCTTCAAAGAACGTATTCCTCTGCAAGGGAAAAATATTTTAGGAGAAAAGAATGAAACCTGGGAAAAGAAAAACTTTTTTGAGCATTCTCCTGGCATGCCTGCTGGTTGCAGGAGTGCTGTTTTTTCACGGAAATCAGGAAGAGGTAAAAGCAGATACCGATGCAGTATACAAAAATATCGAGCTCTTCACGGAAGTACTCCGAGAGGTCGAAAAGAACTATGTGGAACCGCAAGACACCCAGAAACTTATTTACGGCGCAATCAAGGGAATGGTCAGGAGCCTTGATCCCCATTCTTCTTTCATGACGAAAGACGAGTATCAGGAACTGATGACGGAGACGAAAGGGAGCTTTTCCGGGGTGGGCATCGAAATCACCATCAAGGATGACGTGCTCACGGTTGTTTCTCCCATTGAGGGGACCCCCGCGTATAAGGCAGGAGTGAAGGCAGGGGACAGGATTATCAAGATTGAGGGAAAGTCCACCAAGGGCATGACGCTCCTCGATGCCGTGAAAAATATTCGTGGCCCCAAAGGCAGTAAGGTGGAATTGACCATTGCCCGCAAAGGCCAAAGAGACCCCTTGACATTCAAGATCAAGAGGGATGTTATTCCGCTCAAGAGCGTCCGGCATTATCAACTCACTCCGGAAATCGGGTACGTGCGTATTTCTAATTTTCAAAGTCATACAACACGTGATTTGAAAGAAGCCCTGCATGAGCTGGAAAAGAGAGACACCTTGAAAGGGCTGGTCCTGGATCTTCGAAATAACCCGGGAGGCCTTCTTTCGCAGGCCGTGAAGGTCTCTGATCTTTTCCTCGATGAAGGAGTCATTGTAAGCACTAGGGGACGGGACACCGCCCAGAATATTTCCATGAGCGCACATAAGAACGGGACGGAGAGGAAATATCCCATTATTGTTCTGGTGAACGGTGGCAGTGCGAGCGCCTCGGAGATTGTTGCGGGTGCACTCCAGGATAATAAACGAGCACTGATCCTCGGTACCCGCACCTTTGGCAAGGGCTCTGTGCAGACCATCATTCCCCTAGGTGACGGGTCGGGCCTCAGGCTGACCACCGCGAGATACTACACCCCGAGCGGGAGGTCCATCCAACTGAGTGGTATCGTGCCTGATGTAAGAGTGGAATTTGTCCCTCCCACGGACGGAAAAGAAAGCAAAAAACCGCACTTCCTGCGGGAAGAAGACCTGAAAGGGCACATGGAAAATGACCGGGCCGCCAAAGAAAAGGCCAAGGAGAAATCGCAGGAGAAAGACGGGAAGGTCAAAGATCTGCTCAAAAAAGATAACCAGGTTCGGTATGCCCTCCAGCTGCTGGAGTCTTGGGAAATTTTTTCGAAAATGAAGGTCGCACAGTGATGCTCCATTGTGCGGTATATAAATGAAGAGAAAGAAGACGAAGTCCCGGCCACTGTCAATCCTTTTCGTCTTTTCCTTCGGTACTGCTGTCCTTGTTTTCGTCTGCTTCTGGTTTATCAATGGAGAGGGCAATCCTCCGATACCCGTTTTCGAGGAAGCTTATTCCGTTGGTAAGCTTTCGGGG
>Ga0307419_10000457_pt1 | contig 20454 bp, 12 predicted proteins | sample SalMarWE160230MG_2_FD_202512 | JGI IMG/M metagenome (GOLD analysis project Ga0307419, IMG submission 202512) | Salt marsh sediment microbial communities from the Plum Island Ecosystem LTER, Massachusetts, United States - WE1602-30 | ecosystem: Environmental > Aquatic > Marine > Intertidal zone... | reverse complement strand
ATTGCCGGGTGATGCCTTCACGCTGAGAAAGGTGTGATCATTCGGAACGGATGGAATCCGCGAAATTCCTGGAAATGTAATTATCGTAATGCAGGCAGACATGTGTGGCCAGCCGGACTCCGTTTTCCGCCATCGCCAGCAATTCATCCCTGCCGATCCCGTCCAGGTTCTCCCTTCGGATCCCTTTCTTCAGGAGGTAATGGACGATCCCCGCATTGAAATTATCACCGGCCCCGATGGTGCTGACCGGTTCGATCTTCCGGGCGGGTACATCCAGCAGGTAGGATTTATGAAGGATCCTTACCCCCCGGTTATTCTGTGTATAAATAAGGATCTTCGAACGGGTGTCGATCTGCCGGGCGAGCTTTTCCGGCTCATCGATCCCGAAGATGAGGCTGAAGTCCTCATCCGACCCCCGGATAATATCCGCAAATTCAATATTTTCAATTATCATCGGTTTTCTCCCCTCGAGTTCGGCCAGGTGGGCCTTCCTGAAATTCGGATCATATACGATCAGGGCTCCGCGCTCCCGGCCAAGGGTGAGGAAGCGGAGCACCGAATCCCGTATCTCCGGACTGCTTGCATAGATCGACCCGAACATGATGATGTCGCCGGCATCCAGGTCCCCCGGCAACATCTGGAGCCGCTTGCTGGGAAAATCCTTATAAAATGAATAGCGGGCATTGCCCCCACCGTCCAGGAACGCCAGGGCAAGGGCGGACTTTCCATCGTTAAACCGGCTAACATACGAGGTATCCACCCCGTTTTCGCGGAGATGGGATTCGATGAGAGCGCCCACATCGTCTTCGCCGTATTCACTTATGAACCGGGGATTCCACCCCAGCCTTCCAAGCGAAACAAACGAATTGAGCACCGAGCCCCCCGGCCTGGCTGCCACAGGCTGCCCGTCCCTGAATATGATATCGAGGACCGTTTCCCCGAAACCGTAAACTTTTCTGGGTTCCCTGTTAGTCATATGCCGGAACGCTGATGCCTTGTTACCAAATTTTATTTTACCAGTGCGGAAATCGCCCTGAATTCGTCGGTACCCGAGTACCTGCAGAGTTCGAACAGGATGGATTCGCAGGTACTGATGATCGCTCCCTCCTTTCGCATTCGTTTTATGGAGGTTTCCCTGTCCTGAAGCTTCCTTGAGGAAACGCAATCCTCGATTACCACCGGCTGGTAACCCCTCTCCAGCAGGTCGGTGACGGTCTGAAGGACGCAGACGTGGCTCTCGATGCCCGCCACGATGATATTCTGCCGGCTGCTGGCTTCCAGTGCCATGATCACCCTGGGTTCATCGCAGCAGGAAAACGCCGTTTTTTCAATATGGCTGAAGGGATCGAACAGTTCCCCGATCGGCGCAATGGTCTCTCCCAGTCCCCTGCTGTACTGTTGCGTCACATGCAGCGGCACTTTCAATACCTGGAGTCCCCTTATGAGTATCCCGGTCCTTTCCGCCAGGGCATCGTGATCATGGATATGCGGGAAAAGTTTCTCCTGGATATCAATGATTAGACCCGCCGTGTGTTCCCTTGTTATCCTCATTTTCAATATGTGTTCGTGATTTATGTCCCAGGTAGCCGCCGTGATGCCTCCGTGCATAATCCTTCACGGTAAAACCGATCTTTTCCATCTGGAGCACCACCAGAATGTCCCCAATCACGGTCATGGTGGTGGTCGAGGTCGTCGGGGTGAGTTTCAGGGGACATATTTCTTCAGGGCTCCCGGTGTGAAGCAGGACATCCGCCTTCCCTGCAAGTTCGGATGACGGGTCTCCGCTGATCACGATCAGCGGCAGGATCCCGTTGAGGTTCTCGGCAAGAATTACCAGTTCAATGATCTCCCGGGTCTTCCCCGAATTGCTGATCAGCAGGAGCAGGTCATTCTCCCGGATGATGCCCAGGTCCCCGTGCTGGGCATCGCTCGGGTGCAGAAATACAGCCGGTGTCCCGGTGGAACTGAATGTCGTGGCCATGTTCTGGGCGATCTGTCCCGCTTTACCCATACCGCTGCATATCAGCTTTCCCTTCTGCTGGTTTACATGCCGGTATATCAGGTCCGTTGCCCTGTAAAAGGCTTCCGTTACCGGTATACTGAGGATCGCATCTGCCTCCTGTTTTAAAAGCTCCCTGATCTTTTGCATTGGGTCAAGCGGTTTACATGAATTTCAGGACCATCGTTTTCAGTTTGTTGAGATCGGCATTGAAGCGCCGGATCCCTTCCGAAAGTTTTTCCGTCGCCATGGCATTTTCATTCAGCATCCAGCGGAAGGCCTTTTCATCCAGGGAAATCTTTGCTATGTCCCCGGCCATGGAATCTTCCGGTGAAAGTTTCCGGACGAGATCCCCCTGCATTCCCTCCAGTTCGGCCAGGAGTGCGGGTGATATGGTCAGCAGGTCGCATCCTGCCAGCTCGATGATCTCCCCGGCGTTCCGGAAGCTCGCCCCCATAACTTCGGTCCGGTACCCGAACTTCTTGTAATAATTGTATATCTCCCTGACGGAAAGCACGCCGGGGTCTTCCGCTGCCGGGATATGTTCCACCCCCCTGTCCTTTAAATGCCAGTCGTAGATCCTCCCGACAAAAGGGGAAATCAGCTGTACTCCCGCCTCGGCACATGCAATGGCCTGTGCCATGCTGAAAAGGAGGGTCAGGTTACAGTGGATGCTCTCCTTCTCAAGGACTGAGGCAGCCCTTATCCCTTCCCATGTGGTGGCAAGCTTTATCAGGATCTTCTCCCTGGAGATCCCGGCATCCTCATAAAGCCCGATCAGTTTCCGGGCCTTAGCAATGGAAGCCTCCATATCAAATGAAAGACTTGCGTCCACCTCGGTGGAGACCCTGCGCGGCACAACCTTCAGTATTTCGATGCCGAAATTCACGGCAAGGCGGTCCAGGATATGGTCAAGCTTTTCTTCCATGGTTCGGCCGAGAGACTTCCCGGTTGCAACCGCATGGCTGATGAGGGACCGGTATTTCTCATTCTGTGCCGCGGCGTATATGAGTGACGGGTTGGTTGTGGCGTCCAGCGGCCTGAAGCGCTCGATGGACCGGAAGTCACCGGTATCGGCCACAACCTTGGTATACTGCTTCAATTGTTCCAGGAAATTCATGCTGTAATTCTTTCAATGATCAAACGACAGCCCAAAGATAATTGATATATGTTTTTAAAAGGGAATTAATTATCTGTATTTTTAAAGGGAAATCAATATGTCCCGCAAGTGATGAAATCCATGGCCCTTACCGGTTTGAAGAAGATGGGAATGATCGTGCAGGACGACCCGGTCCTGAAGGATGAAGGAGATGTCCTGATCCGCGTTTCCCATGTGGGGGTATGCGGATCGGATATGCACCAGTACAATACCGGGTACATCGGGGGCACTCCGGTGGAATATCCCTTTGTACTGGGCCATGAGGGCTCGGGCATCATAGAGGAGATGGGGCCCGGGGTAAAGGGACTTGAAAGGGGACAGCGGATCATGATCGAACCCTCCATGCCATGCGGTCAGTGCGACCAGTGTCGATCGGGCAGGCCCCATACCTGCCGTAAAATGAAGTTCCTGGGCAGCCCGGGACAGTCCCCCGGACTCCTAAGCGAATACATCGTAATGCCGGCCCACTGCTGTTTTCCCCTGCCCGGTCATCTGGATAACGGGACTGCCGTCCTGGCCGAACCGCTCTCCATTGCCATCTGGGCCGTTGACCTGGCAGGAGTTGCCCCGGGCAATACCATCGGCATACTGGGCAGCGGTCCCATCGGCATGAGCGTACTGCTTTACTGCCGCTGCCTTGGTGCCGAAAACATATACGTTACCGATAAACTGGATTACAGGCTCGGGATGGCCGGAAATGCAGGAGCAAGCTGGACCGGAAATCCCGACCGGTCCGACATCGTATCCGGGATAACCCAAAAGGAACCTGCCGGGCTTGATATTATTTTCGAATGCTGCGGAAAGCAGGAGGCCATTGACCAGGCGGTGGAACTCATCAAGCCCGGAGGCAGGATCATGATCGTGGGAATACCTGAATTTCATCACTGGAAACTATCAACCGACCTCACGCGCCGGAAAGAAGTGGGCTTTCAGAATGTCCGCAGGCAGAACGACCGTCTCCGCAGGGCCATCGAGCTTATGGCCGACGGCGACTTGGATGCATCGGCCCTTATCACCCATCGTTTTGCATTCGAGGATACGGGGCGGGCATTTGACCTGGTTTCGGGGTACGGGGACTCGGTCATGAAGGCTGTCGTGGAATTCTGAAATGAAAAGTCACATAAACATCCTGATCACGCTCATCCTTGCACTTATCACGGGAAACTGCCGGATAAGTTCGGATGCCAAATCCTTTCATTCTTACTGGGACCTGCTCCCGGACCGGCACTGGACCGGTCCCGAATACTGGGCCAACCGCCTGCAGGACTGGCAGCTGAAAAACGGCAGGCTGGAATGCATCCAGGCAGAATTGCCTAAACGTACCCTCCACCTGCTTAGCCGGTATCTTTCCGGCCGCCCTGGATCTCTTGAAATGCAGGTCACCATGGGATTGATCAGGGGATCCGAATCAGCGGGGGACCAGTCTTATTCAGGCTTCCTGATCGGTGCGGGAACGGAAACCATGGATTACCGCAGGAGATCCCTGGTCCACGGCGCATCGGGAAAAGGAGGAGGCATGATCGCAGCCCTGACCCCCGGAGGCAGGATTCTCGTCGTGGACAATGAGACCGGGGTGTTGTGGCATACCCTGGAACCTGCTACCAAACCGGGAGTACAGCTGCCTGAAAGCTTCCTTTTTTCACTCCGGCTCAATCCCAGGGGCGACCGTTATAATATGATAATCTCCGCTTCAGATCCCCAGACCAGGGAGGAGATCGTCCGCCTTGACACCATGATCGCCCGTAAGGGCAATTTCGGAGGCAGCCTGGCCCTCATCTGCAACAGGGGAAGATTCTGGTTCGACGATTGGCAGGTCAAAGGATCCAAGATCAGGGTGGCTGAAGAACATAAACTGGGACCGGTGATCGGGACACAATATACCCTCAGCAACAGGATCCTTAAACTGACCGCCCAGCTGGCGCCCGTCAGTGAATCCGATGAACAGACCGTGGAATTCCAGGTCCGGGATGCAGGCAGCGGCAAATGGAATACCATGGCTGTCAGCCAGATCCTGATGCCCGGGTACCTGGCCTGCTTCAGGGTGGGGGACTGGAACGATGAGATCCGGCATGACTACAGGATCCTCTACTACCTGACCAATGCAAAGGGGGCACGGAAACCTTTCTATTATTATGGCGTGATCGTGCAGGATCCGCGTGACCGGGACGAAATCAGCGTTGCCGCATTCACCGGTAACAGCAACAGCCACGGCAGCATCCAGGATGAGACCTTTGATTTCCAGGATTGGCTCTGGTTCCCTCACGAAGACCTGACCACTTACGTGTCAAAACACCACCCCGACCTGCTGGTCTACACCGGGGACAATGTTTACGAGGGAAGGCCCACACCGCCTGATTTCAGCTCGGAAAAGAACACCGGGCTCGATTACCTGTATAAATGGTACCTCTTCCTATGGGCTCACGGGGACCTGACCAGGAACATCCCTGCCGTTACCATACCGGATGATCATGATGTCTATCACGGTAACCTGTGGGGCGCATCAGGCGCCCGGGCCCCGGAAAAACCGCCCGGGGGCATGTACCCGGATTATTACAGGGGTTTTGAAGGCTACTGGCAACAGGACCAGGGCGGATACAAACTCAGTCCCGCACTGGTGAATATGATCCAGAAAACACAGGTCAGCCACCTCCCGGATCCCTATGATCCGAAACCCGTCCAGCAGGGCATCGAAGTCTATTATTGCGAGATGAATTACGGCGGGATCAGCTGGGCGGTGCTGGAAGACAGGAAATTCAAGAGTCCCCCTGCAAAGATCCACCCCGAATACAGGATCGTTAACGGTTTTTCACTTGTAAGGGGGATCGACGGAAGGAGGCTTGATTCCCCGGATGCTTCCCTGCTGGGTGAGCGGCAGCTGTCTTTTTTGAGGGACTGGGCAGCCGACTGGAAAGGAGCGGATTTGAAGGTGGCTATCAGCCAGACCGTATTCGCCAACCTCTCCACCTTCCCGGATACATTCCTGCTAGATGCCCAGACACCCCGCCTGCCTGTCCTGCCCCGGGGCCAGATACCAAAGGATTACAGCAAGGCCAGGGATATGGATTCGAACGGATGGCCCCAGACCGGCAGGAACCGGGCGCTGGATGAACTGCGTAAAGGCTATGCCGTGATGATAGGTGGAGACCAGCACCTCGGTTCGGTGATTCACCACGGCATAGACCAGTGGGAAGATGCAGGATACTCTTTCTGCGTACCCTCCATCGCCAACCTCTGGCCCCGACGCTGGTTCCCTCCCCTTCCCGGGGAAAACCACCAGGAAGGGATGCCCCTCTACACGGGCAGGTATTTCGATGGATTCGGAAACCGGATGACGGTATACGCCGTTTCCAATCCGTACATATCGAATAAGGAACCCTCCCTCCTTCATGACCGGGCACCCGGGTACGGGATCATCCGTCTGAACAAACGCACCCAGCAAATCATTTTCGAATGCTGGCCCCGGTACTGCGATCCGGAATCATATGATGCCGCACAATACCCAGGCTGGCCAGTTGAATTCCAGATGGAGGATAATTATGCCAGGAAAGCGGCCGGCTGGCTGCCTCCGGTTCGCATCAGCGGACTCGAACGGCCGCCTGTTATACAGATCATCAATGAAATCACGGGTGAAATCATCTATACCCTGCGGATTAAATCCTATGAATACCAGGCCAGGGTATTCGAAAGCGGCACCTATACCATCGTGCTGGGCGAACCGGGCACCGCGTCCATGAAAAGCATCCCGGGACTGAATTCACAGGAATCCAGGGAACAGGTCCCCATCGAAATAAGCTTCCAATAACCCGGTTCATCTCCCGGAATAATCCAGTACGGCAGATATCCTTAATTCCCGTCAATCTCTCCGGCGGATCCGCAATGGACGTTCCCTATATTCATGCAATTCCTGAATGAATCAAAGTAAATTTTATATTTTGAATTAAATATATATAATTATTTATATACCCCCCTATTATTTTACTTTAAAATTATTTAATTAATATTATAATTATTATTGCCCCTCCCATTTTTTAATTCAAATAAAAATAAATATATAGTTTTGTAGCAAAACACTATTATTAATTATTTTAAAATCATGTGCGCTATGAAAAGAGTTACTTATTTACCAGCCTTTTTGCTTGCTTTTGCAATTTTTCTTACAAGTACAGGGATCGTGCGGGGACAGGATAAGGAATCGGAATCACCCATCAGCATCGGTGCAGACCTGGTCAGCAGGTATGTATGGAGGGGACTTGATTACGGGGCTTCACCTAGCATTCAACCTTACATCGAAGCGGGAATATGGAATTTTACCCTCGGAGCCTGGGGAGCCTATACAACCAACCTCCCCGGTGTGCAGGAAATGGACCTGTCCCTGAACTATACCATCATGGATATGGTTTCGGTCGGTGTGATTGATTATTTCTTCCCGGATGAGGTTTTTGGTTACGATTATTACGAATGGAGGAAAGATTCCTCCAACCACGTACTGGAAGCTACAGCCACGTTCAACGGCCTGGAAAACCTTCCCCTTACAGCAACTCTGGGCGTGAACCTGTTCAATGACTCGAACAATTCGGTCTATTTCGAACTGGGTTACGGTTTTTCCATCCTGGATGTCTTTCTAGGAGTGGGGAACGGGGTATATACAACCGATACGGACTTCGGTGTGGTGAACGTGGGAATAAAGGCCAGCAAGGAGATCCCGATAACAGATAAATACGGATTGCCGATATCGGCCTCGCTGATCACCAATCCGAACGCCAAACAGGTCCACCTGGTGTTCGGGGTATCCTTTTAATTCACCGGGGGCGCATCCTCATCGGAACACCCTTTTAACATAATCAGCACACATGGCACCACTGTTCTACCATTTGCCGGATTTTGCCATACTTGGCTTGGGGAAATTTTTCAACGGTTCGGTGAATTTCCGGATATCCTCCTCGGGCAGTGAATAATCGATGAGTTCCCCGGCAAGGAATTTTTCATAACCGAGCAGGTCAGCCAATCCGTGCCCGCTCAGGTTGAACAGGATGACCTTTTCCTTTCCTTCTTCCTTTGCTTTTTTTGCTTCCTGGATGGTCGCAGCAACGGCATGGCTGGTTTCCGGGGCAATAATGATCCCTTCCGTCTTGGCGAACTGGATGGCTGCTTCGTAACATTCGAGCTGGTGCAAGGACCTGGGATTCAGCAGGCCTTCCACCGTTGCCTGGCATACCAGCGGCGACATGCCGTGATAGCGCAATCCCCCGGCATGAATGGGGGGCGGGATAAATGCATGGCCGAGTGAATACATGGGCAGCAAGGGTGTCATGCAGGCTACATCGCCGTGGTCATAGGCGAATGGTGCACGGGTGAGCGTGGGACAGGAAGCCGGTTCCACCGGTATGATGTCAATATCCGCCCCGTTGATCTTATCATAAACAAAAGGAAATGCAATGCCGGCGAAATTGCTCCCTCCACCGACACATCCGATTATGATATCGGGTGTCCGTTCCCCGAATATTTTAAGCTGCTTCTTAACTTCCTGCCCGATGATGGTCTGGTGCAGCATGACATGGTTCAGCACGGAACCCAGGCTGTACCGGGTAGATCCGCTTTCGTCGGTCACTGCTGCCTCGATGGCTTCGGATATGGCAATGCCCAGGCTCCCGGGTGTGTCGGGTTGCTGGGCAAGGATTTCCCGTCCGGCGTTGGTTTCGTTGCTCGGACTGGCAACACAGTCTGCCCCCCAGGTAGCCATCATCATCTTCCTGAACGGCTTCTGGTCAAAACTCACCCGGACCATGAAAACCTTGCATTCGAGTCCCAGTAAAGAACACGCAAATGCCAGCGCTGAACCCCACTGTCCCGCTCCGGTCTCGGTGGTCAGTTTTTTGATCCCGAATTCCTTATTGTACCATGCCTGGGCGACTGCTGTATTGGGTTTATGGCTGCCTGCGGGAGATACCGATTCATTCTTGTAGTAAATGCGGGCGGGAGTACCGAGCGCCTTTTCAAGATGATAGGCACGGTGAAGCGGGGTGGGCCGCCATCGGTACAGTAATTCCAGCACACCTTCAGGAATGTCGATCCACCGGTGGGGACTCACCTCCTGTTCGATCAGGTTCATAGGGAATACGGGTGCCAGCATCTCCGGTGAGATCGGATTACCATCAGGTCCCAGGGGTGGCTGCAGCGGTGTAGGCAGGTCCGCTGCCAGGTTATACCACTGCTTTGGCATGTCTTTTTCAGACAGGAAAACTTTGTAACTTTTACTCATAGTTCTTTGGTTTTAAGATGCAAAAAGGGCACGTTGTAACCAACATGCCCTCTGTAATTTATTTTTACATATTGACTACAACTGCTGCGGTAAGCTACGCCAGCACCAACGCCAGGTCCGAAAAGCAGTATTTGCAGTACAATGCATATGTTTTCAATTTCGTTCCTAAAATAATAATTATATCATTATGTACAACTTAAGCGTCAAGTTTTTTTAACGTATCTTTATTGTTGCTATGAAAAAACCGGTCTTTCTGATGCTCACCGTATTAATGATTGCCTGCAATCCGACGGTGGTGTTCACGGAGCCGCAACCGCAGGGAAAGCATGATCTCAGGGTGTTTCCAGCCCGGTACCGGGGCACCTACATGGAAAAGGATGACAGCACGATCTACCTTCTCAAAGCCGAAAGGATACTTCAGAAATACGAAGAATACCTGAATGAACCGGAAGAGGAGATCCTGAAGGACGGGGAAATTGAACTATCCGGGAACAATCTGGTAATCAAAGATATGAACATGAAATTTCCGGTCACAAGGCGGAATGATTCGGTATTCGGGAAAATTGTGGTATACGATACCATCTTTGATATCCTTGGGGAAGGGAAACTCCGGAAATCCGGCAAAAATTATTTCCTGAACCTCCGCTCCGACAGCCTCTGGGTGGTATTCAAGCTGGTTTTCGACCGTTCCGGCAGGGCCTACCTGTGCGATGTGGACCGTGACCGGGAACTTGAACTTTTCAGGCAGTACTGCCGGGTGGATGAGGAAACGGACCAGGATGGCAAGCCTGTGAAATACCTGCTTACACCCACGGCAGGCGAACTGAAAAAAATCATTAAGCTCGGATCGTTCACGGATACCACGGAGTACATCCGAATATCATCTGATTACCAGGGATCCTCTGAGAACTAGGGATCCTATGGGTTACCAGGGTTGAGCGGCCAGGACCTGTCAATCCTGCCGCCCCAGGTATTCGTTGATTGCTTCGGCCGCCTGCCGCCCCGAATAAATAGCCGTCACCACAAGGCTTGCACCGTTCCTGGCATCGCCTGCAGCGAATACTTTCTCATGGCTGGTTGCGAAGCGGCTGTCCGTAACAATATTCTTGCGGGAATTAACCTTCAGTTCAAGCGCATCGATGATCCCCTTTTGAACGGGATGGACAAAACCCATCGAGAGCAGGACCAGGTCCGCTTCCAGGATCTCCTGCGTACCGGGCATTTCCTTCATCTGCAGCTGACCTTTATCTCCTTTTTCCCATTCAACCCCGATCAGTTCCAGCCCGGTTATGTGATGCATGTCCCCGAGGAATTTCCGTGTGGAAAGGCTCCATTTGCGGTTGCAGCCTTCTTCATGTGAGGTGGATGTTTTCAGTTTCTGCGGGTTAAAAGGCCAGTTGGGGTTTTCCTTCCCGTTGACTTCCCGGGGACGGGGAAGGATCTCGATCTGGGTGACGGATTTTGCCCCCTGGCGTATGGCTGTGCCGACGCAATCCGAACCCGTATCCCCTCCGCCGAGGATCACCACGTTCTTGTCCCTGGCTGTGATCAGATAGTCGTAGGGAATTTCAAGTCCCCTGTTCAGTTTATTCTGCTGCCTTAGGAAATTCATCGCAAAATGGATCCCGTTGAGTTCCCTGCCTTCCACCCTTAGATCCCGGGCCTGTTCTGCTCCAATGGCGATGCATAGGGCATCGTAGGAATCTACCAGTTCCTTGATATCCAGGTTATTCCCGATTTCCATCCCGGTCTGGATTTCGATCCCCTCGGCAAGGAGTAAATTCAGCCTCCGGTCCACGACCTCCTTATTCAGCTTGAAATCCGGAATGCCATATCGCAGCAGTCCCCCTGCGGCATCCTCTTTCTCATAAACCGTTACCAGGTGCCCGGCCTTGTTCAGCTGGTCGGCACATGCAAGTCCCGCCGGACCCGAACCGATCACCGCCACTTTCTTCCCGGTGCGCCGGTCCGGGGGACTTGGTTTGATGTATCCTTCCCGGAATGCCATTTCGGTAATGGCTGCCTCATTTTCGCGGATGGTAACGGGAGCTTTGTCTATGGTCAGCACACAGGCATCCTCGCAGGGAGCCGGGCAAATCCTGCCTGTAAACTCGGGAAAATTGTTGGTCGAATGCAACACCGCACTTGCCTTCCGCCATTCTCCCCTGTAGAGGAGATCGTTAAATTCGGGGATTACGTTGATAACGGGACATGCCCAGTGGCAGTATGGGATCCCGCAATCCATGCACCGGGCTGCCTGCAGCTTGCGGTCCTCGGAATTCAGGGTCTGCTCGACCTCTCCGTAATCATGTATGCGGTCCTGCAGCGGCCGGTTCCCCGCCTCTTTTCTTTCTATTTTTAAAAATCCTTTCGGATCAGCCATTTTTTCAGTTTAAATTCTGGTTTTCCACATCGGTTTCCACTTCCTGGATCTTTCTTTTCAGTTCTTCCAGTTTCTCTTCTTCGAGTACGCGCTTGTATTCATACGGGATGACCTTCATGAATTTCGGCAGATAGGTTTCCCAGTTATCCAGGACTTCCCTGGCCCGCTGGCTGCCGGTATACCTGTGGTGTTTCTGGATCAGTTCACTAAGCTCGCGGATGTCCTGAAGATCTTCCACAAGGGAGATTTCCACCATTCCCATATTGCAGTAATAATCGAAGTTTCCCAGCAGATCGAGCACGTAGGCGATCCCGCCGCTCATCCCGGCCGCAAAGTTCCTGCCTGTTGTTCCCAGCACTACGGTCCTTCCCCCGGTCATGTATTCACAACAGTGGTCGCCCGTGCCTTCGACCACGGCAACCGCACCCGAGTTCCTGACGCAGAACCTTTCCCCCGCTATCCCGTTGATGTAAACTTCTCCGCTTGTGGCCCCGTAGAGGACCGTATTCCCGATGATCACATTTTCTTCGGGTTTGAACCGGGAGCCCTCCGGTGTGACTACGATGATCTTTCCCCCGGATAAACCTTTTCCCAGGTAATCATTACTGTCCCCCTCAAGCCTCAGAGTAACCCCCCTTGCCAGGAATGCCCCGAAGCTCTGACCTGCAGATCCCCTGAACGAGAGGTGGATGGTGTCTTCGGGCAATCCTTCAAGGCCGTAAATTGAGGAGATCCGTCCCGAAAGCATGGTACCTGTTGCCCGGTCCGTGTTCCGGATGCCGTACTGCAGATTGACCTTTTCCTTGCGCTCCAGTGCGGGTGCACATTTCCCGATCAGTTCAAGGTCAAGCACCTGTCCCGGCAGTTCACGCTTGGTACTGCTGAAACGTTTCTCGCGGTTCTTTGCCTGCTCCGGGATGTGCAGTATGGAGGAAACATCCACCGTGGAGGCTTTCCAGTGGTCATCCGGCCGGGCTATTTCAAGCAGGTCGACCCGTCCGACGAGATCATCAAAACGGGTAAAACCGATTTCTGCCAGAAGTTCACGCACTTCCATCGCCAGGAAAGTGAAATAATTGACCAGGTAGTCTGCCTTACCGGTATAACGCTGGCGGAGCTTTTCATCCTGGGTGGCTATCCCGACGGGACAGGTATTCAGGTGGCATTTGCGCATCATGATGCAACCCAGGGTGACCAGAGCTCCCGTGGCAAAGCCGAATTCCTCCGCTCCAAGCATGGCAGCCATGACGATGTCCAGTCCCGTTTTCATCTGCCCGTCCGTCTGCAGGATGACATTCCTCCTGAGATTGTTCATCACGAGAACCTGCTGGGTTTCGGAAAGGCCAATTTCAAGCGGCAGTCCCGCATGCTTGATGGAGCTGGAGGGACTGGCGCCTGTACCCCCTTCGCAGCCGCTGATGGTGATGATATCCGCCCCGGCCTTGGCCACGCCGGCGGCTATGGTGCCGACCCCGGATGCCGAAACCAGTTTGACGCTTACCTTGGCACGGGGATTGACATTTTTCAGGTCAAATATCAGCTGGGCCAGGTCTTCGATCGAGTAAATATCGTGGTGGGGCGGCGGTGATATGAGGGTAATACCCGGTATGGAATAACGGGTTTTTGCTATGATCTTGTCCACTTTATGGCCAGGAAGCTGTCCCCCTTCACCCGGCTTGGCACCCTGTGCAATTTTGATCTGTATTTCATCGGCATTGACAAGGTAATAATTGGTAACGCCGAACCTCCCGGAAGCGATCTGCTTGATAGCACTCCGCACATTGCGCCCGTCCTGCCCTGGCACAAAACGTACGGGGTCCTCTCCTCCCTCACCGGTATTGCTTCTTCCGCCGATCCTGTTCATGGCTTCGGCCAGCGCCTCGTGCGCCTCCCTGGAAATGGAACCGTAGGACATGGCCCCGGTGACAAATCGTTTGAAAATGGCCTCAATGGGCTCCACCTCATCAATGGGGACCGGGTTCTTTTTAATCCTGAAAAATCCACGGAGGAAGGTCGGCTTCTGGTTCTGCTCGTTCACCAGGCCAGAAAAGGTCTTGAAGCGGTTGTAGTCATTCGTTTTAACGGCCCACTGGAGATGGGTGATGGTTTCCGGGTTCCAGGCATGATGTTCCCCGTTCATCCGGAAGTGGTAGGTCCCGCTGCTCCGGATCAGCAGGTCCCCGCACGGCTGCCCGAAGGCAACCCGGTGCGGGATCAGCGCTTCCCGGGCAACCTCCTCTATGCCTATCCCGCCGATCCTGCTGACGGTCCCCTCGAAATACCTGTTGACAAGATCGGTGCTGAGTCCCACTGCCTCAAAAATCTGGGCAGAGCGATAGGATCTCAGGGTGGAGATGCCCATCTTGGAAAGGATCTTAAGGAGTCCCTTGTTAATGGCCTTCATGTAATTCTGTTCCGCTGTATCGAAATCGACCTGGATGATCTTTTCGTTTACCAGCTGTTCGATAACAGCAAATGCCAGGTATGGATTGATCACGCTTGCCCCGTATCCGAAAAGGAGCGCGAAATGATGAACCTCCCTTGCTTCGGCCGTTTCAAGCACGAGGTCGATCTGCATTCTTTTGCGCCTGTCGATCAGGCGGTGGTGCACGGCTGATACCGCAAGCAGGGACGGAATCGGTACCATTTCCCCCGAAATACCCCGGTCGGTCAGGATGATGTAATTCTTTCCTTCATCCACAGCCTGTTCCGCCTGGCGGCAGATGTTTTCCACAGCATCCGCCAGCGCGCCGGTCCCCCCCGAAGCCGGAAAATGCAGGGGGATGATGGCAGCTGAAAAGCCCTTGTACCTTAGGTTTGCGATCACCTGGAAATAGGTGTTGCTGACAACGGGACTGTTCAGCTTGATCATCTTGCTGTGCTGGGGACCTTCGTGCAGGAGATTGTCCTGCAGGGACCCGACGTAGCCCGTCAGGCTCATGACCATTTCTTCCCGGATCGGATCGATGGCCGGATTGGTCACCTGGGCGAACAGCTGCCTGAAATAATTGAACAGGCGCTGTGGCTTATCCGAAAGCACGGCCAGGGGGGTATCGTTGCCCATGCTGCCGACGGGCTCCTGGCCCTTTTCAGCCATGCCGGCCAGGATGAATTCAATGTCTTCCTTGGAATAGCCGAAGGCATGCAGGTAACATTTATAATCCTCACCCATGTCGGGTGACACCCTTCTGCCCGTTTCGATATCGGTCAGGTTCACCCGGTTCTGCTGCAGCCACTCGCGGTAGGGATTATGGGTGGCGAGTTCCTGTTTTAATTCAGGATCGTAATGGATCTTGCCCTCTTTGGTATCTATCAGCAGCATCTTCCCGGGCTTGAGCCTGCCCTTTTCGACGATCTCCTGGGGGGGAAAATACTTGACGCCCACCTCTGAACCCATGACCACTATATCGGTATCGGTAATGATGTAACGTGAAGGCCGGAGGCCGTTCCGGTCAAGTGTGCCCCCAATGTAGCGGCCGTCCGAGAAGATCAGGGAAGCGGGACCGTCCCAGGGTTCCAGGAATGTGGAATGGTATTCGTAAAAGGACCGAAGATCCTCCGAGATCGGGTTTTTTGTGTTCCAGGATTCGGGGACCAGGATGGAGACGGCATGAGGCAGGGATTTCCCGGTCAGGTACATGAATTCCAGCACATTGTCCAGGCTCGCGGAATCGGACTTATCCGGTTCCACGACCGGGAAGATCTTGCTCATATCCTCGTCCAGGTAGTTCGATTGCAGCACCGATTCACGGGCCATCATCCAGTAGCGGTTACCCCGGATGGTATTGATCTCCCCGTTGTGGGCCAGCAACCGGAATGGCTGGGCCAGGTCCCACGAAGGAAACGTATTGGTTGAGAACCGGGAATGGACCAGGGCGATGGCCGATGTCAGCCGTTTATCCCTTAGATCCAGGTAATAATCTCCCAGCTGCCCCGAAGTCAGCATTCCCTTGTAGATGAGCACGCGGGTGGACAGGCTGGGGATGTAAAACTGGTCCCTCAGGGAAAGATCGGAATTCCGGATCGCATTTTCCACCCGCTTCCGGACCACGTAGAGCCTGCGCTCAAAATCAAGGGATTCCATGTCCGCTTCAAGCAGTACCTGCTTCATTTCCGGTTCGGCTTCCCTGGCCAGCTCACCGATGTTGGAATTGTCCCTGGGCACCTCCCTGTAGCTGATGATGCTGATCCCTTCCTCGGCCGTGATCCGTTCGAAGATTGCCAGGCATGCCTCTTCCTGCTGTTTGTCCCTGGGCAGGAACAATATGCCGGTCCCGAACTGTCCCTCCGCGGGGACACTGTATCCCTGGATCAGGTAAAAATCCCTGGGCACCTGGATCATGATACCGGCACCGTCACCCGTTTTACTGTCCGCTCCCTCGGCCCCGCGGTGGGTCATGTTCTCGAGGACTTCGAGTCCCATTTTAATGATCTCGTGGGACTTCTTCCCTCGAATGTGGGCAACGAAGCCTATCCCGCAATTATCTTGCTCAAAACCGGGACTGTAGAGTCCCTCTCTATGTGGTCTGATTTTCATAGATTCTTTCTCCTCAAGTGCAATGCTTCCAAAAAGAAACCGCTCCCAGATTCTGCTGAGAACGGCTTCCTATTTCTTCATTTATCTATACAGGCATACCATCCTCAGCCTCACCATCTCCCCCTTAGAAGATGTTCGGTTAGTCCGGGATGTTCCGCTTTTAAGTACACAATTAAACTCATCGGCGCAAATATATCCAATTATATATTATAAATCAAAAGTAGATTTAGGTGTTTGTTAATAAATCATAATAAAATGTCGACTTTCCCTATCTATCCGTAACATCCAGCAGGTAAAATCCCTGTAATTGTGCCAAGACCTGAATGAATTTTCATAAACCCGCCTTCCATTAATTGAGCGGCTCAAAGATAGGGATCGTTGAGACATTTTCCTTATATTTAATATCTCAACATCTTAAAAATCCAGCCAGATGAAACATCTCCTTTGCATACTGTGCATCGGCACGGTTTATTTTTTTACCATCCACCCGGCCGGAGCCCAGGTGGATGCAAGGATGCTGCGATCGCCCGATATTTCTGCCACCCATATAGCATTTGTGTATGCCGGAGATATCTGGGTGGTGGACAAAGAGGGTGGCATGGCCCACAACCTAAGTTCCCCGCCGGGGGAAGAGATCTCCCCCCGTTTTTCACCGGATGGCTCGAAGATTGCCTATACGGCCATGTACGACGGGAACCCGGAGATCTACGTCATTTCGTCCCTGGGCGGGACACCCGTACGGATCACCTATCATCCAATGCCCGAAAGAGTGGTGGACTGGTACTCCGACAACCGGCATCTTTTATTCGCATCGTCCAGGGAAAGCGGTAGGCAGCGCTTTTCGCAGTTTTATAAAATTGCTGCGGAAGGGGGACTGGCGGAAAAGCTGCCTGTACCCTACGGAGAATACGGGAGTCTTTCACCCGACATGCAGAAACTGGCCTATACACCGGAAAGGGGAGCCAGCCTGAACTGGAAAAGGTACGAGGGAGGTTATGCTTCCGATATCTGGATATTCGATCTGAAAACCCTTGAGGCAACCAGGATCACCGAGAACCCGGGCACCGACGCCGAACCCATGTGGCACGGTGACAGGATCTACTTCCTGTCTGACCGGGGAAAAGAAAAAAGGCAGAACATCTGGGTTTATAATACCAATGACGGATCCATGCGGCAGGTGACCATGTTCTCTGAGTTCGATATTTACGATCCATCTATCGGACCGGAGGATATGGTATTCCAGGCCGACGGGAAGCTATACCGGATGAGCCTGGAATCCGAGAAACCGTTGGAGGTCAGGATCACCCTTGCCACCGATCTGGCTTCCGTGCAGCCCAGGCTGACCGATGTATCCGGGTATATTCAGTCCTGGCAAATCGGTCCGGATGGTAACCGGGCAATTTTTGAAGCCAGGGGCGACGTTTTTACCGTACCTGCCGAACACGGGTACATCCGGAATCTTACCCGGACACCGGGCATCGCGGAAAGATACCCCGCATGGTCGCCCGATGGCCGTAACGTGGCCTACTGGTCCGACCGCACAGGTGAATATGAACTTTACATGCGCCCGGGGGACGGAACCGGCGGGGAGGAACAACTCACGAAACTTGGACCGGGATACCGGTACAACCTTTTCTGGTCACCTGACAGCAAAATGCTTGCTTTCATCGACAATACCCAGCAAATCAATATCTACACCCTTGAAAGCAGAAAGCTTACCAGGGTGGATTACCTTCCCTTCCAGTCGCACCCCGCAATGCAGGGATTCCGCCCATCCTGGTCCGCCAATTCGGAATGGCTGGCCTATGACAAGCAGATGCCAAACAGGCATTCCGCCCTGTTCCTTTATCATGTGAAGGACCAGTCCATCCACCAGGTAACGTCGGGATATTACCATGATTTTCAGCCCGCGTTCGATCCCGGGGGAAAATACCTGTATTTTCTGACCAACCGTTCATTCAGTGCCCTCTACAGCGACCTGGACCAGACCTGGATCTATCCCAATGCAACACGGATCGCCGTGGCTTCACTTCGAAGCGATGTTGCTTCCCCCCTGGCCGAAAGAAACGACGAAGTAACGGTTAAGGAAGAGGAAAAAAATGAAAAGAAGGAGAACGGTGAAAAGAAGGAGACGGAAAAAGACGGAAAAGAAACAAAGAAGCAGGAAAATCTCATCATTGAAACGGACAGCCTTGAGTTCCGCGTGATCATCCTCCCGCCGGATGCCGGAAACTACAGCAACCTTGCAGGGATAGAGGGACAGATCATTTACACCCGTTACCCCAGAAGCGGTTCTGACGAATCGAGTCCCTCTATACGGACATGGATCCTGAAGGACAGGGAAGAAAAGACCATCATCGAGGATGCGGGGAGTTACGAGCTCTCCGCCGACGGGAAAAAGTTGCTGGTTTCCCAGCGTGGATCGTATGGGATAATTGATGCCAAGCCCGGACAGAAGATCGAAAAGAAACTCCGCACCGGTGAAATGGAAGCCATGGTCGATCCCCGCGCTGAATGGCACCAGGTCTTTGCAGATGTCTGGAGGAAATACCGCGATTATTATTATGATGAGAATATGCACGGGGTGGACTGGAAAGCGGTCAGGAAGAAGTACGAACCGCTGATCGAGCAATCGTTGACCCGCTGGGACCTGACGGTCATCCTCGAGGAAATGATCGGGGAACTGAATTCCTCGCATACCTACGTTTTCGGTCCCTCTCCTGAAAATCCGCCCTCACAGAGGTTCGGGATGCTGGGAGTGGACTGGAAACTGGAGAACGGGGCCTTCCGGATCTCCCGTATCATTGACGGGGGCGCGTGGGACAGCGAGGAACGCTCGCCCCTGATGATCTCCGGCGTGAATGTGAACGAAGGGGATTACATCCTTGCGGTCAACGGGATACCCCTGGATACCGGCGAGGAGCCCTGGGCGGCGTTCCAGGGACTTGAGGACCGCACCGTGGAATTAACGGTAAACGGCAAACCCTCAATGGAGGGATCGAGGAAACTGATCATAAAGACCATGGACAACGAAAACCGGCTCCGGAACCTGGAATGGATGGAGGAGAACCGCAGTTACGTGGAGAAGAAATCAGGGGGAAGGATAGGCTACATTTACATGCCTAATACAAGCGGACAGGGACAGGAGCAGCTGGTCCGGCAGCTTTATGCCCAGATGGACAAGGAGGCGATACTCATCGATGAGCGGTTCAACAGCGGGGGACAGTTATCTGACCGCTTCCTGGAATTACTGATGCGGCCAAGGATCGGGTACATCTTTTTCCGAAACGGGGACCTGGAGGACTGGCCCGAGATGGCAAATTTCGGTCCCAAAGCAATGCTGATCAACGGCTGGAGCGGTTCCGGCGGGGATGCCCTGCCGTTCGGGTTCAAGATCCTCGGTGCCGGGCCCATCGTAGGCACCCGAACGATGGGTGCATTGATCGGTCCCGCTACCGGACACAGCACCATCGACGGCGGCGGGCATACGGTCCCCAGCGGACGAATCATGGGTAAAGACGGCAAGTGGTTCAACGAGGGACACGGTGTGGATCCCGATTACCCGGTGATCGCTGATCCGTCCATGCTGGCACGCGGCGTTGATCCCCAGATGGACAAGGCAATCGAACTTCTGCTGGAAGAACTTGAAAAAAATCCTCCGATAAGAATGAAGCATCCGCCGTTCGAAAAAAGATAGTCACCGGCGAAAATGGAACAAAAGGATTACCTGATGAGACAGATCGAACAGCTCGGCCAGGTCCTGGCCCGGATGCTCGCACGCCTGCTGAATATTAAGGAGGCCACTCCGGGTGGCCTTACCATCGAAGAGATAAAAAGGATCTATGGCGATGAACTGGACCTCACCCTTGATCTGATTCTTGAGACACCTGCGGAAAAACTGGTCGAGGTCCTTAACAGCAGGGTTAAATTCATGGATCACCACCTGGAAAAAATGGCCGGGATACTGACCGAAACCGCGGATCTTTACGAAACTTCGGGAGAACCGGAGACGGCGAGGGACCTGCTGGGAAAAAGCATCCGTATTTACGAATACATGCAGGAAACGAGCGGGGCTTATTCGCTGGACCGGGTGATGAAAATCACGAAGCTGAACCGC
>Ga0307419_10000456_pt1 | contig 20479 bp, 15 predicted proteins | sample SalMarWE160230MG_2_FD_202512 | JGI IMG/M metagenome (GOLD analysis project Ga0307419, IMG submission 202512) | Salt marsh sediment microbial communities from the Plum Island Ecosystem LTER, Massachusetts, United States - WE1602-30 | ecosystem: Environmental > Aquatic > Marine > Intertidal zone... | reverse complement strand
TGAGATCAAGAGTGGTAATGTTACTCCTTTCGATGCTTTTGATACGTCCATATCTAAAACATACGAAGATATTGAAACACAGATGGGTGCCAGGGAAAGAACTATTCAAATCCCTATTGATGCATTCGGCAATACAAAGGATTCAACGATAATGGATGAAGCAAATCCTAACGAGGTAAAACAATATATGCTGTATGAAGAGTGGTACTTCGACAAAAAGCTCTCCAAACTTGACGTCAGGATAATTGCTATTTGTCCATATTGGCTTGGTATGGATCCACAGACCGGACAGACACAAAGGATACCTTTATTCTGGATCAAGTTTGACGATATCAGGAACGTCCTGGCCACAAAAGAGGTATTCATGACAAATAATGACGCCCAGAGAATCTCTTTCGATGACCTTTTCATGCAAAGGAGGTTCAGCAGCATTATCTTTGGTGAATCCAACGTTTTCAACGACAGGTATATTAATGAATATACCGTTGGTAAATCCTCTCTCTTTGAAGCGGATCGGATAAAGATGGAGCTTTTCGATTTTGAACATGACCTCTGGGAATACTAATAAAATAGAAGAGGCGGTTTGACACCGCCTCTTTTTTTGTCTTTACCCCTATCCCGAAAGAGGGACTTCTTATTTCCAGATAATTAAGACTCCCTTTTTAAGGGGCAGGGGGCAAGGACTTTATAAGATACAATAATTTCCCTAACCTGTGAGGATAGTAAAGAAGTGCTTTACAGCTGTTGCTGCATTTATACCGCTTTTTCATGAAGCTGATTGAAGGAAACAGATCTCCCAAAATATAAAGCAGCTTCCTGTGAAGGCAGGGAATCTCACGTATATTATACCTGTAAAGCCATGCCTTGTCAGCAACGGGATTATTCTTCGGACTTCTGAGAAAGAAGACGAATTTATCCTGGCTGTCCGGATCATACTCCCTGTTGATAAATTCATCCAGCCATCCCGGAAATGATATTCCCCATATATTCCTGAGGTACTCGAGTTTGCTAAAAAGTATATTGCTCATGCTTCCCATCTCTGCAAGCACAGGCAGATCAGTGTTGATAATTTCATCCCTGAATTTTTCAATGAGAACAACCAGATCGGTATAAAGCCTCAGCTGTGATTCATTATTCTTTTCATGCAGAAAAAGGTGTTTTACAAGATAGAGAAAGAAGATCTGTGCCCCGGGGATAAAGGCTCTTTCGCTATTGATCTGAGTCTCAAAACTTTTATCATAAAGCATGCCTGTCAGACTACTCTTCCCTGATCCGAAAAGCTCATGGTGTATTTCAAACGAAAATCCATTTTTTATCAATGATGGCAAATGTTTACCGATATGAGTCAGAATAAGCTTATGCAGAGGTGATTTTAAGGGCAAAGAGGTGAATCCCTCCCTGATCAGAAGATCCCGTGCCTTGAGGCAATCTTCTCTGCTGATCAACACATCAACGTCTGTCATCTGCCTCAGTCCGGTATTGCCATAAACCGATATTTCAAGAGCCAGCCCTTTCAGAAGCACTGTTTTAATACCGGAGCTATTAAGAATTTTCAGGATCTCATTCATTTCGTTAAGATGGTGCGCATTTCTGCTCATACTTATCATCAGGGCATTCCTGAGAAAATCGACAACTGTCTGAGGCACATACTGTATAATCCCCAGCTTTTCAAGATTATGATAAACCAGGGCTGCCACTCCGTGTTCATTGGCAAGATCAGCTAGATATTTCCAGCCTTTTATGCCTGATGCAAGAGTCCTTAATTTACCGGTTTGTTCGCTGCTGAATTCAAGACGGCACAGACCGATAAGCAGTGATTCTTCATTGGATATGTCTATATTGGTATTCATCCGGTGAACCTGCCGGCTTGTTTTTTGTACATCGAGAAATAAGTGCCCTTTTTCGTTATCAGTTCATCATGTGTACCTGTTTCAATGATTTTCCCCTTATCAAGTACTATTATCCTGTCAGCCAGGCCTACATTGGTAAATCGGTGACTGATAAGGATTGTTGTACGCCCTTTTACTATTTTCCTGAAACTATTGAAGATCTCAAATTCGGTGTCGGCATCGAGGGCGCTTGAAGGCTCATCGAGAATAAGCACGGGAGCATCCCTGAAAAGAGCCCTGGAAAGAGCCAGTTTCTGCCATTCACCCCAGCTCAATTCACGGCTGTCGTCGAAAAGATTGCCGATCACGGTTGAATAACTGTTTTGAAGTCTGCTGATAAGATCATGTATATCTGTAGCTGTTGCGGCTGATCTGATTTTTTCGTCTGTTTCTGATTCATTGATATCTCCAAGCCGTATATTTTCTCCGGCACTCAGGTTATAAAGCATGAAATCCTGGAAAACCACCGACAGAAACCTCCTGTACCTGTCCGGGTCCATATTTTTAATATTGTTCCCATCATAAAATATCGATCCCGAATCAGGGTCATAAAGTCTGCTCAACAACCTTACCAGGGTGCTCTTACCTGCACCGTTAGGCCCTACCAGCGCAATTATTTCACCTTTTCTTATTTCAAAAGATACATTGTCAATTGTCTTAACGTTATTGCCGGGATATGTAAATGAAAGATTTTCAGCAGCTATGTTTCTCTTGAGGCTGGCAGGTACTACTTCAGGCTCGATTGCACGGATATTTTCCTTCAGGTTCAGGAATTCAAAGGTATCACTGATAAAAAGTGAGTCCTCATAAAGACCTGCCAGAGATCCGAAAAGGTCCCTGATACATATCATCCCTTGTCTGAAAGCAAGTAGAAACATTGCCATTTCACCGAGAGTTATTGAGCCTTTAATTGTACTGTCGGTAATATATACAAGAGTAACCAGCACGGCTCCTGCTTTAAAAATATCGGATACCAGCTCAATTGAGGCACGTTTCTTAATAATTCTGAGCTCTTCCTCTTTTGTTTTCAGGAACGATTTCCTGAATAGTGATATAAAATAGTCACCGAGGCCGAATAATCTTATCTCCCTCGAGGGGCGGTCGCCCGTCAGAAGCCAGTTGAAATAGGCTGTTTTTCTTGCTTCAGGTGTTTGCTTCCGCTGAAATTTATACAGGACTCCCGCATAATGGAGCCTAAGCCATATTCCCGGGACATTAAAGACAAACAGCAGCACTGCCAGACTCCAGTGCAGCGCAGCCAGCAAACCCGCCATCAGAACCAGAGATAACAATGACCTCAACACCGAGACAAGGTTGTTGAGAATGCTATTAGGCCTCCAGGGAGCTTCTCTCGAAGCTCTGGCAAGACAATCATAATACTCAGGCCGTTCAAAGTTTATAAGATCCAGCTTTACAGCTTTGGTATGCAGCAGGCCGTACATATAAGCCTCAAGTTTCATTGATTGTTTTTTACGTATGAAGTTACCCAGATCGGTAGTGGCTTCATCAAGAAACCAGATAATGACCACAGCAGCAATCAACCATGCAATACCTGCAACTGACTCCTGTGGTGATTCAGACACAGCTTTTGTTATACCATCAATCAATCCTTTGAGAAACCAGATCAGGGCAAGAGGCAAAAAGCTCCGCAAAAGGGAAATAAAGAAATTAGTCACTGCCCATCCCGGGGCTGAATTCCAGACCAGTCTGACCGATTCACTTAAATATTTGATCTTACTGTGCATTAAATATTTGCTTCCCTTTATCCCACGCCCTCATAAACCTTATTATAAACCACACTAATAATCTGTTATAAATATAATCAAACTTGCTTAGCTTCTTTTTCTCAATTGTTTTCTTCTTGCCTGAAATACTTTCAATACTTACTACTTTCCCGGCGATCTGATCTTTCTTCACGGGCTTATCTTCATTCGAACAGCTGTCGCCTCTTGTTATGAAATATACCCGGTTCCCTTCATTTATTACTTCCACTAACCGGTGAACAACAAAACCTGTCTCTCTTTTCCAGGCTATAATATCACCCGGGGAGGGATCAGAATAAGGTTCAATAAAAATAAAATTACCTGCTTTTATAGCCGGGAACATACTGTATCCATCGGCTCTTATCCTGAGAGTTTTACCTTCAGCTAGCAGGGAAAAACCTAACTCTTTTGTAATACTATTTGCGTCCCTTTTCATTTTTAAGAATGTGATCTACAGCACTTTTGTCGAACTTGAAATGAAGACGTGCAACCGGAACAACTGCACTCAAATCTGACACTGAATCCAGCAGACCGGCAATTATACCGGCATCCCATCCATGCTGAATAGAGTTTGCCATTATCCTGCTTACCGATTCAGCCTCCCTGAGCGGAATAATTTTATTTTCTGTTCCGTGTTCAATAATAAATATCCTGTCCAGTCTGGATTCTTTTGGTTCATCATTATTGTAAACAGGTGTATTGAACATCATGTATCCCACACCTTCTTTACGTACAATAAGCCTGTCATCATGGATGATTTTTACACCCGGTATATCCCATAGTTTTGCTATGGTGCTCTTACCGCTGCCGGAAATGCCGCTGAAGAGATACCCGTGGTTTTTATAGCAGACTCCTGAAGCATGGATCATAATATCGCCGTGGATCACGGTAAGATAATAAAGGACAAGTCCGTCAAGAGGATACTCCAGGGGATCGGCTTCATTACCTGTAATATCTAACCACAGATCCCATTCCCTTTTATTAAGTGAAAACTGTAATGTCGCATCTCTCTGTTTATGGGAAAAAGGAAATGTAGTGCTGATATACAAATCATTACGTTGCTTATAAATACTCCAGAACCTGTCACTTTTTTTTATTCTGATACCATTAAGCTCTTCAACATAGGGTGCATCAAAAACCTTTTTTGCTTCGGGAGGAATACTAAATTTATCTGAGTGTACTTTTATAATGACATCCGGATAATTCTCAAAGCAAAAGTAATTCAGGTATCTTTCTGAAGGAGCCAGGTCAGGTCCGCCAGCGGCACTTTCAATCCTTATATTATATCCGGCGATATATAAATTATAATCCCTCATTATTTCTTTATTCAAAAACTTATTGTCTTGCCACCAAGACATCCAATCTTAAACCCTCTTCAAAAGTCATTCCCCCGAAAACTATAGGAATATCAAGTTGTCTCTTTATGTCAAAACCTTTCTGGGCTAAAACATAGCAAAAACAGACTTCATAAACCTTTTCTAATAGCCCGGGTCCAAGTTCTTTATGAACAATGAATGCTGCGTTAACAATTTCCCGGCCTATACGGTCCTCTTCATCTGAAATTTTCTCATCCATATCTTTGTGTTTCTTCGTGTCTTAGTGTCTTGGTGGCAAAAAAATTATGGGCCTTTTTTTATAATAAGGTATTTCCGCATTTCACCTATGAATTCGAAGACATCAACTGTTGCGGTTTCTTCGCTTACATCATATTTTCTTATGACGGCTTCGATCATATCTTCGATATTGTTTTCCCCGTCAATCAGCTCCCAGAGGAAAGCACCCGTTTCATTCAGTGTATATACACTGTTCATGTCGGCAATGTTGTTTGTAACAGGCACAAGCACATATTCGCTTCCCGTTTTGCGTGTAACAACAGATGATGAACGTGATGGTACAGATTGCAGATTTACCATATATATTATATTATAAATCAAATTTATAAAAATAATGGTTCATTTTCTTACCTTCGCAAAAATCAGAAAAACATGAGCAGGAAGGGAAAGGGGAAGAAAAAAAGAAGTGGTCTTTTAAAAGAATCGGTTACAGAAAAAATAATTACAATACTATCTGAAAGTCCACACCAGGGATTCAACTACAAACAAATCGCTAAAAGTCTTAACATCAGTGATCAGTCTGAAAAACAGATGATATCGCAGATATTAAGGGAACTGGCAAAGAAAGGGACCGTTAAGGAGATCTATCAGGGTAAATACAGTGTCAGGGTCAGCCGGGGTTATATTACCGGTACAATAGATATGACCCGGATGGGATATGGATTTGTCGTTTCTGACGATATTGAGGAGGATGTGTTTGTTGCGGCAAAAAACCTGCGCACTGCATTGCATGGCGACAAGGTAAAAGTATGGCTCTATGCCAGGAAGAAAGGTTCCCGGCCCGAAGGCGAAGTTGTCGAGATAATTGAAAGATGGCGCACATCATTTGTAGGGACTGTAGAGATAATGCCAAATTTTGCATTCCTCATCCCTGATAATAAAAACATGCCATTTGATCTCTTCATTCCCTCATCAAAGCTGAATGGTGCAAAACAGGGACAAAAGGCAGTTGCCAGGGTTATTGAATGGGATTCCAAATCGAAGAATCCGGTTGCTGAGATCATAAAAGTGCTTGGGGAACCCGGACTGCATGAAACTGAAATGCATGCCATACTTGCAGAATTTGAGCTCCCCTATGAGTTTACCGCAGATGTTGAAAAGGATGCTGAAAGTATCCCTGCTGCCATTACAAACAATGATATAAAATCCCGGCGCGACTTCCGCAATGTGCCCACATTCACTATTGACCCGGTTGATGCCAGGGATTTTGATGATGCAATTTCCCTCAGGCAGCTTGATAACGGTAACCGGGAGGTCGGTATCCATATTGCTGATGTGACACATTATATTAAACCCGACTCGCTTATTGAAAAAGAGGCAAAACAACGAGCCACCTCCATTTATCTTGTCGACAGGGTAGTGCCAATGCTGCCGGAGAGACTCTCAAATTATATCTGTTCATTGAATCCCAATGAAGATAAGCTCACCTATTCGGCTGTCTTTGAGATAAATGACAAGGCAGAAGTGTTGGATGAATGGTTTGGCAGAACCATAATTAATTCCGACATACGTTTCTCATACCAGGAAGCACAGGATGTTATCGATAGCGGCGATGGTGATATGAAAGAACAGGTACTTGTTCTCCATAAATTTGCCCAGCAGCTCCGAACAAGACGCTTTGCTGCCGGTGCATTTTCGTTTGAGAAAACTGAGGTGAAATTTGATCTCGATGAAGAGGGCAGACCCCTTGGAATAAAATTCCGTGAAATGGGGACAGCCAATCAGCTGGTAGAAGAATTTATGCTGCTGGCAAACAGGAAGGTTGCTGAATTTATCGGGAAAAAGATAAAAGGCAGGACATTTGTCTATCGTATTCATGATGAACCTAATCCTGAGAAAATTGAGAATTTCAGTCATTTTATTACCCGTTTTGGTTATAATCTTACTGATAATGAGGGAACGTCGCTGCCAAAAGCGATGAACAGGCTCCTGAAGACTGTAGCTGGCAGGGAAGAACAGAATATAATCGAAACCCTGGCACTCAGGGCCATGGCAAAAGCAGTCTATTCAACAAACAATATCGGTCATTACGGCCTGGCATTCAGGTACTATACTCACTTTACTTCGCCTATACGACGCTATCCCGATATGATGGTCCACCGTCTTCTTTCAGCATACCTTAATAAGGAAAATCCCGGAGGGAAAGATGAATTTGAAAAGCAGTGTGAACACTCTTCAAAGATGGAACGTCTTGCTGCCGAAGCAGAAAGAGCATCTGTAAAGTACAAACAGGTGGAATATATGAGTGATAAAACGGGTAAGGAATTTGAAGGAATCATTTCAGGTGTTACTGAATGGGGAATTTATGTTGAAATAATTGAGAACCAGTGCGAAGGGATGGTCAATATCCGGGAACTCGGTGATGATTACTATGAGTATGATGAAGAAAACTACTGTATAAGAGGCAGGTCAAATGAAAAGGTCTATACTCTCGGTGACAGGGTTACTATTGAGGTAGTAAAGGCTGACCTGCAGAAGAAACAGCTCGATTACAGGCTGGTGTGATCCTGTTCTATTATCTTCATCAATTCACTAACCGCATCCTCTTCCCGAACATTTTTCAACACAGGTGTAAGTCCGCGGTAAATATGGACTTTCCCCTCTCCTGTCCCCACATAACCGTAATCGGCATCCGCCATCTCTCCCGGACCATTAACAATGCATCCCATGACCGCTATTTTCAATCCGCTCAGATGTTTTGTTGCCTCTTTCACTTTTTTCACGGCATCCTTAAGGTTGAATTTTGTCCGGCCGCAGGTTGGGCATGAAATGTAATGATTCTTTGTGATCCTTGCCCCTGTTGCCTGCAGGATGGAGAAAGACAGCTCCTTCAGCTTTTCACCCTGTACCGTACCTTTGTTTGTGATGCAGATACCGTCTGCCTGTTTCAAAATAAAATACCTGCCCAGCAGCGCTGCGGCATCAACTTCCAGCTTTTCAGGATCATCTTCGGAAAAGATCGGATTAAGAAAAATTTCCTTGCCTGAACGTTCTGAAAGAATCGGAGGTGTATTATAGTTGAAGATCAGCATCTCACCTTTGAACGGTTCTCCGTTTTCCCTGATATATCTGCCATCATTAAATGTTATCACCTCAGGTTTGTAGAATATATCTCTTTTTCTAAAATCCTGTGATTTGACAGGGTTTTTTACCCGTTCTATTGATCCGCTCAGGAAATTCAGGATTTCCTTTGCTACAGGTATCTCATGTTCCGGATCTTCTGTCAGGGAGATCCTTAATGTATCTCCTATTCCCTCAGCAAGCAAAGCTCCGGCTCCGGCTGCGGAATTTATTCTTCCCTCTTCACCTTCTCCTGCTTCGGTAATTCCCAGATGTATTGGATAAGTAACCCCTCCTGTTTGCATCATTTTGATCAGCAGTCTGTTAGCCTTGAGTGTGATGGCCAGATCAGATGATTTCAGGGAAAGTACAAGGTTGTTGAAATTCTCCGAACGGAATATACTTATAAATTCCAGGGCTGAAAGGACCATTCCCTTTGGAGTGTTACCATATCTGGTCATGATACGGTCCGAAAGTGATCCGTGATTAATGCCGATACGTATTACCGTATTGTTTTGCCTGCAGATATCTATAAGAGGAAGAAGTCTCTTGTGTATCCGCTCCACCTCTTCGCTGTATTCTTTGTCTGAAAGGTCCGTTTTTTTGAAAGAGGCTCTTTTATCTGCATAATTGCCGGGATTGATCCTTATCTTTTCTACAATCTTTGCCGCAGTCTCGGCCGCGGCGGGATTAAAGTGAATATCTGCTATCAGGGGTGTGCTGAAGCCGGCTTTTCTAAGTTCCTTCTTTATATTCTCCAGGTTTTGCGCCTCCCTGGTACCCTGGGCGGCAAGACGCACAAAATCAGCATCAGCTTCAATTATCCGTATACACTGAGCAACAGACGCCTTTGTGTCGAGAGTATCCGTATTGGTCATTGACTGCAGGCGAACGGGGTGTGTACCTCCGAGGGGAATGGAGCCTATTAAGACAGGTGTGGAAATATAGTAGGACCCCCTGTAGTCTCCCTGAAAGGGGGACAAATTATCCCTTAAGATATTGTTATTCATTATGTTGATCCCTTTTGAGTTTTCTGGAACTGGGATGAAATTTCAGAAATTATGGATTTAATTTTTAATAACGAGTGTTTAAAATCTGTTTCAATTTCATGGTTTGTAAAATGAATAACATAGTAACCATTATTCTTCAGCATATTATCACGATATTTATCTGATTTTGATTGTTCTGGTAAAGAATGTATTTCTCCGTCAACTTCAATTACTAATTTTAAATCATGACAATAAAAATCAGTAATAAAATCAAGGATAGGATATTGTCTTCTGAATTTATAACCATCAATTTGTTTCAATCTTATTCTTGACCAAAGAATTATCTCAGCCCTGGTTATATTGTTACTTAAATTTCTGGCTTTCCTCGTTAATTCTTTCTTTTCATCACCAACCATAATATCGACCTGTTAATTAATAACATTTTATCCCCCCTTTGGGGGGATCATGGGGGATTCATTCCAATTTCCATTCCACATCTTCTCTTTTATCTTTCACTAGAATCCCTATTTTATTCAGTTCATCCCTAATTTTATCCGACACACCCCATTCCTTTTTCGCCTTGGCATCTTGTCTGAGGGTAATTATTATCCGCATCAGGTCGTCAGTCAGTTTATCACTGCCTCTGGCTGCTTCCTCATTCTTAAGACCAAGTATGTCGAAAATAAATGTGGCAAAAAGATCTTTCAGTGATTTTATATCGGCGGTAGTCAGTTTTTCGGTACCGTCACTCACCGAATTGATATATTTCACACCTTCAAAGAGATATGACAAAAGGACCGGACTATTAAGGTCATCATCCATAGCCTCATAGCATTTTGTCCTGAGTGATGAAACATCAACAGTCGAGGTAAGGGACGGCTTCAGCCTGTCAAGGGTATCAACTGCTTTCATCAGTTTTTGAAAACCTTTTTCTGCAGCCTGCAGAGCTTCATTGGAAAAGTCAATAGTGCTGCGGTAGTGGGCCTGAAGGAGGAAGAACCTGATAGTCATGGGACCATAGGCTTGTTGCAAAAAAGGATGATCACCTGCAAAAAGCTGATCGAGGGTGATGAAATTGTTAAGCGAACGGGCCATTTTCTGACCGTTGATAGTGATCATGTTGTTATGCATCCAGAATCGTACTGATTCCTTTCCAAGGGCAGCTGTTGATTGAGCTATCTCGCACTCATGATGCGGGAATTGCAGATCTATACCGCCACCATGAATATCAAATACCTCACCCAGATACTTTGTGCTCATTGTTGAACATTCAAGGTGCCATCCTGGGAATCCTTCGCTCCATGGAGACGGCCACTTCATAATATGACCGGGAGTTGCCTTCTTCCATAATGCAAAATCGAAAGGACCGCGCTTTTCATCCTGTCCCTCAAGAGTACGGGTGTTTACCTGAAGTTCTTCAAGAACACGTCCCGACAGTTTTCCGTATTTATACTTTTTATTGTATTTATCGACATCAAAATATACTGAACCATTTGTTTCGTAAGCATAACCCCTTTTTAGAAGGTTCTTTATAAACTCCTGTTGTTCAATAATATGCCCCGATGCTCTGGGCTCAATTGCAGGATGAAGCGTATTAAGCTGCTCCATATTTGCCAGGAATTTATTTATATATTTCTGTACCACCTCCATAGGTTCCAGGTGTTCTATCCTGGCTCTCTTTTCAATCTTGTCCTCGCCCTCATCAGCGTCATTTTCAAGATGTCCGACATCAGTTATGTTGCGTACGTAACGGACTTTATATTCAAGATGCAGCAGGTACCGGTAAAGCAGATCGAAAGTAACTGCCGGCCGCGCATGACCAAGATGTGGATCACTGTATACCGTGGGACCGCAGACATATAAACCCACAAATGGCGGATGAAGAGGTTTGAAGGGCTCCTTTTTCCTGGAAAGACTGTTATAGATTGTGAAGTTATTATCCATGAGCAAAAATGATTTATATAACAAAAGTAACTTAATTCTTGTCCCCAAATCCCCTGAAGTGAGCTTTTATGAATGATTTTTTTGCATTTTAAAAATTCCTTTTTATCTTTGATCCCACAAATCAAATATTCCTTCCATTAAGGGTGTTTGGTTTTTATTGAGAAGGGTGGAGAGATTAGGCTCTGCGAAACCCTGGCAACCAATCCCGAGTACTCGGGAAAACGGTGCCAAAACCTAATCCCGAGTACTCGGGAGATGATAAAAATAAACACGGAAACCATGAAGACATTTCATCTGACCCGAAACAATCTTACGATGCCGCTCATGCCTATGGACATGCGCCGGTAAAGATCTTACTCCGGAAAGTATAAGTTTTATTTAGTTACCGTATCGCTGCGGTTACAGGTTTAATATACCTGTCAGCAGGATAAGTGTGATAATGATTAATTGAAGTCAATATGAAAAAAAGAAAAATAAATTTTGAGACATTACAGATACATGCCGGTCATATTCCTGATAAACAAACCGGTTCGAGGGCAGTTCCGATTTACCAGACCTCCTCATATATTTTCAGGAATGCAGGGCATGCTGCAGATCTGTTCAACCTGTCGGAACCGGGTAATATTTATACCAGGATACAAAATCCCACCACGGAAGTCTTTGAAAAAAGGGTTGCGGCACTTGAGGGAGGTGCAGCTGCATTGGCTGTTTCCTCAGGTCATGCCGCTCAGTTTATTGCACTTTCAACCATACTGAGGCAGGGAGAAAATTTTATTACCTCACCTTATTTGTACGGTGGGACACATAACCAGTTCAAGGTGACATTTGCAGGCTTTGGTATTGAGACCAGGTTCGCAAAAGATCTTGAACCAGAGTCCTTTGAGGCTTTGATAGATAAAAGAACAAAGGCAATATATGTTGAAACCATTGGCAACCCCGGTTTTAATATCCCTGATTTTGAGGCTCTTTCATCACTGGCAGAAAGACACGGCATTCCCCTGTTAGTGGATAATACATTCGGCGCCTGCGGTTATCTGTGCCGGCCCGTGGAATTCGGAGCCGCTATTGTAGTCGAATCCGCAACTAAATGGATAGGCGGACATGGGACAAGCCTGGGAGGTGTTATTGTTGATGCCGGCACTTTCAACTGGAATAACGGAAATTTCCCGCTCTTCACCGAACCATCGGAAGGATACCATGGATTAGTTTTCGGGGAACTTTTCTCACATGAATCACCCACAGGTAATATAGCATTCATTGTAAAGGCCCGTGTTGAAGGTTTAAGGGATCTTGGCCCGGCTATCAGTCCCTTTAATTCTTTCCTTCTCCTGCAGGGACTTGAAACGCTATCCCTCAGGATGGAGAGACATGTGCAGAATACACTTACACTGGCACAGTGGCTTGAAACCCATCCATTTGTGGAAAAAGTCAACTACCCGGGATTGCCCGGCAATCCGAATTACAGGCTGGCACAAAAATATCTGCCAAAAGGCGCCGGAAGCGTCCTTAGCTTTGTGCTGAAAACTGAAAGGTCGAGAGCCGCAAGACTGGTCGAGCATTTTGAACTTGTAAGTCATCTTGCCAATGTCGGCGACGCAAAGACCCTTATTATTCAACCTGCCGCAACAACTCATTCTCAACTCTCAGGTGAAGAACAGCTAGCAGCAGGCGTGGAACCGGGCATGTTCAGGGTCTCAGTGGGGCTGGAGCATATTGACGATATTATTTATGATTTCAAACAGGCATTAAAACAGGTAATCTGAATGAAGACACTGAAACACAATCAACCGTTTATAACTGAAACCGGAGCGCTGCTGCCCTCCCTGGAAATTGCTTATCATACCTGGGGAAAACTGAATCCTGAAGCCGATAATGTGATCTGGGTATGCCATGCCCTTACCGCAAATTCTGATGTTGAGGCCTGGTGGCCGGGAATGGTAGGGAAAGGTCTTCTTTTTGATCCTGATAAATATTTTATTGTATGTGCAAATGTTCTCGGATCATGCTATGGCACCACCGGTCCCGGATCTGTAAATCCTGAAACAGGTAAACCCTGGCTTCACGATTTCCCTCTGATAACTGTCAGGGATCTTGTCAATGTTCATGAAATACTAAGGAACTCCCTGGGGATTAGACAGATACACACAATATTAGGTGCCTCTATCGGCGGATACCAGGCTCTTGAATACAGTATTATGTTCCCGGCATTGATACGCAGGCTTATTGTTCTGGCCTCGGGTGCTAAACAGACTCCATGGGCTTTGGCCTTTAGCGAATCAATGCGTCTTGCAATGCAGGCGGATCAGACATTTACTTCAGGCGATCCCGAAGGAGGCAGGAAAGGGCTCAAGGCGGCAAGGTCTATCGCACTGATAAGCTACAGAACGATGACTGCATATAACCAGACACAGAAGGAAGATGATGATGAAAAACTTACCGGTTTTAAAGCTGCTTCGTACCAGGCATACCAGGGCGAAAAGCTGGTAAAAAGGTTCAATCCGTATTCCTACTGGTGTCTTACCTGCCTCTCCGATACCCATAATATAGGCAGGGGACGGGGCGGAATTATAAATGCTCTCAAAAAGATCAGTGCCGATGTTCTTTGCGTGGGAATAAAATCTGATATTCTCTTTCCGACCGATGATCAAAAGTATATAACAGCAAATACAGAACATGCAGAATATGTCGAAATAGACTCATCTTACGGACACGATGGCTTCCTGATTGAAACAGAAACTGTTACAGATGTCGTAAGAAAATTCTGGGAAAATAATTCTAATAAATAACCAAATGACAAGGGAAAAACTGCGAATAGGAATGTTCGGATACGGCTGCGTGGGACAGGGATTACATGATGTCCTGAACAGCAGTAAAGGCTTTAAAGCCGATATCGTAAGAATATGTGTAAAGGACCGGACAAAAAAGAGAAGGATACCAATGTCTTATTTCACCTTCGATAAGAATGATATCCTTAATGACCCGTCAATAAATCTTGTTGTCGAACTTATAGATGATGCAGAGGCTGCATACAAAATAGTAACAACAGCAATGAAAAAGGGGAAAAATGTTGTTACAGCCAACAAGGTGATGGTGGCAAAACATTTCAGGAAGCTTGTGGAAATGCAGGAAAAATACAAGGTATCACTCTTATATGAAGCATCTGCCGGTGCAAGCATCCCGATAATAAGAAACCTTGAGGAATATTATGATAATGAACTATTATACTCTTTAAGGGGTATTCTTAATGGTACAACAAATTATGTCCTTACCCTGATGCACAACCAGGGAATCGATTACGATATTGCCCTGAACGAGGCCAGGGAGAAGGGTTTTGCCGAGTCAGATCCCACTCTCGATGTTGACGGATGGGATCCGAAGTACAAGTTGTGTATAATAACCGGTCATGCATACGGTCTTTTCCTTGAGCCATCAGAAGTGTTTCACTATGGCATCAGGACAATTTCGAAATTTGATATTCAGTATGCAAAGGAGAAGGGTTTAAAAATAAAACTCGTTCCCTTTGTGGGCAAGACAAATGAAAATACAATCACCAGCTTTGTCCTTCCGCGGTTTATCTCTCCGGATAAATATCTTTATAATGTTGACAATGAATATAACGGGGTGATTACTGAAGCGGCATTTGCCGACAAGCAGTTCTTCTCCGGCAAGGGTGCCGGCGGCCATGCCACAGGAAGCGCAGTTCTGTCGGATATTTCTGCCAACTCATATGGATACAGGTATGAATATAAAAAGAACCTCCAGGGAACTGTTACTGATTATACCCGTAACTTCAGAATTGAAATCTATCTGAGATATAATAGAGAAAAGGACAGGGATTTATTTGGTTTTGAGGAAGTCTCGGAATACTTTTGCGGCAAATTATACAAGTATGCAATCGGCATTGTAAACCTTGAAAGATTATACACATTAAGAGAACAACTTCAAAAAATGGATGTTTTTATAGTAAATACGGGAAGAAAGGGGATAAATTGACCCCCCTTACCCCCCTAAAGGGGGGATAATTCAGAATAAAAAATGAGAACTTCATTAGAAGATATTATCCAACAACGTATTCTGGTCCTTGACGGTGCCATGGGTACAATGATCCAGAAGCAAAAACTCCGGGAGGAAGATTACAGGGGGGAGAAATTTAAGGATCACCCGAAGCCGCAGAAAGGAAATAATGATCTGCTGTCACTCACAAAACCTGAGATAATCAGTAATATTCATAAGGGTTATCTTGAAGCCGGGGCAGATATCATTACCACTAACACCTTCAATTCCAACAGGATATCCATGGCCGATTATGGTATGGAGGAGAATGTTTACGATATGAATTTCCAGTCGGCAAAACTTGCCATGGAGGCAATTGCCCGTTACAAAAATTCAAAGGAGCCGCGGGAACATTTTGTAGCCGGAACCCTCGGGCCAACAAATCGTACTGCATCAATGTCTGCCGATGTAAATGATCCGGGAGCACGTTCAGTGACATTTGATGACCTGGTCAAAGCCTATTCTGAACAGGCTTCTGGTCTTATCGATGGAGGTGTTGATATCCTCCTCGTTGAAACAATTTTTGATGTCCTGAACTGTAAAGCTGCTCTTTTTGCTATTGATACAGTTCTTGAAGAAAAGAAAATCCGCCTCCCTGTTATGGTGTCGGCAACAATTACTGATGCAAGCGGAAGGACTCTTACAGGACAGACCCTGGAAGCATTTCTTGTCTCAGTATCACATTTCCCTCTTTTCAGTATTGGACTTAATTGTGCTCTGGGAGCAGATCAGCTGAGGCCTTTTGTAGAAGAATTATCCGCAAAGTCAGGTTTTTATCTTTCTGTCCACCCTAATGCGGGACTGCCAAACCAGTTTGGTGAATATGACCAGTCGGCAGAATACATGGCTTCAGTGACTGAAGATTTCATGAAAGAAGGGTGGGTGAATATTATCGGAGGTTGCTGCGGGACAACCCCTCTGCATATCAGAAAGATTGCAGCGGCAGTCATGAAATACAGTCCCAGGAAAAAGCCCGTAATAACCAGATATACAAGGCTCAGCGGACTGGAGGCATTAACAATAACTCCTGAAACCAATTTTGTGAATATTGGCGAAAGAACCAATGTTTCCGGTTCCAGAAAATTTGCCGGGTTAATCCGGGAGGAAAAATACAGTGAGGCGCTGGCAATAGCACGCAACCAGGTCGAGGGAGGGGCACAGATCATCGACATATGCATGGATGAGGCAATGCTCGACTCCGAAAGAGCAATGGTGAAATTTGTAAATCTTATTATGTCGGAGCCCGATATTGCCAGGCTGCCCCTTATGATTGATTCATCTCAGTGGAATGTTATAGAATCAGCCTTGAAATGTATCCAGGGTAAATCTGTTGTCAACTCGATAAGCCTTAAGGAGGGCGAGGAGATATTTCTTCAGCATGCCAGTCTCCTGCGGAAATATGGCGCTGCAGCAGTGGTAATGCTTTTCGATGAAAAAGGACAGGCTGACACATATGAACGCAGAATTGAGGTTGCTGAAAGATCTTATCATCTGCTGGTGAACAAACTGGGATTCCCTCCCGAGAACCTTATTTTTGACCCTAATGTGCTGGCTATAGCAACCGGTATTAAGGAACATAATAATTATGCAGTTAATTTCATCCGTACTGCCTCGTGGATAAAGGAAAACCTTCCTTATGCAAAAGTCAGCGGGGGTATAAGCAATCTCTCATTTTCATTCAGGGGCATTGACAGGGTTCGTGAAGCAATGCATTCTGTGTTCCTTTTCCATGCAATAAAAGCAGGACTTGACATGGGTATTGTAAATCCCGGCATGTTACAGGTTTACAGTGAAATACCTTCGGATTTACTTCAGCTTACAGAGGATGTGGTACTGAACCGCAGGAAAGATTCAACGGAAAGGCTGGTAAAATTTGCTGAAAACCTCAGGAACGAAAACACGAAGGTTGAAAAAAGCGATGAGTGGAGGTCACTGCCCGTAACAGAACGCATTAAACATTCACTGATAAGAGGTCTTGATGAATATATAGAGACGGATGTTGAAGAGGCACGTTCACTTTACTCCAGGTCTCTTGAAATAATTGAGGGACCCCTGATGGGCGGCATGAATGAGGTTGGTGATCTTTTCGGGTCGGGAAAGATGTTCCTTCCTCAGGTGGTAAAAAGTGCCCGTGTAATGAAGAAAGCCGTATCAAAGCTGGCTCCCTATATAGAAAAGGAGAGTGAAAGTGATGAGAAGAAAACAGCCGGAAGGATTTTGATGGCAACAGTAAAGGGCGATGTACATGATATCGGCAAAAATATTGTCGGAGTTGTTCTGTCATGCAATAACTATGAGGTGATAGATCTGGGAGTAATGGCCCCTTCAGATAAGATCATCGATACTGCAATAAAGGAAAAGGCCGATTTTATTGGCCTCAGCGGATTGATCACACCTTCGCTTGAGGAAATGGTGCATGTTGCTTCCGAAATGGAGCGCAGGAAGCAGACTCTTCCCCTGCTTGTCGGCGGGGCAACAACATCTGAAATCCATGCTGCAGTAAAGATCGAACCTGTCTATTCCGGTCCCGTGATCCATGTAAAGGATGCCTCCAAAGCAGCAGGAGTCCTTGCCGCGCTTAACGGTAAAGATTATAGTCAGTATGTATCTTCAGTTGCACATAAGTACTTGAAACTGAGGGAAGAACATGATTCCAGGAGTGAAAAACGAAAACTGCTTACAATAGTTGAGGCAAGGGAAAACAGATTCTTCACGGACTGGAACACTCTGAATATCTTTAAACCACTAAAACCGGGTCATCATGTAATAAATGAAATTGATCTGAAAGAGCTTCAGAAATATTTCGACTGGACATTCTTCTTCTTTGCCTGGAAACTGACAGGAAAATACCCGGCTATATTCAATGATCCGGTAAAGGGCAGCGAAGCGAAGAAATTGTTCGATGATGCACAATACTACTTAAATGAAATAATCAACAGGAAGATTATTAACGCTCAGGCTGTCTTTGGTCTGTACCCTGCTGTTTCCACAGGTGATGATATTATCGTTTCCCCGGACAGGACAAAGAGAGGAGTTCCTGCAATATTAAGGTTTCTGAGGAACCAGGAACAGAAAGAAAAAGAAATCCCCAACCTTTCCCTTGCCGATTTCATTGCTCCGGAGTCATCAGGTAAGACCGATAATCTTGGACTATTTGTTGTGACAGCTCATATTGATGAGGATTCACTTAAGAAGTATAAGGATGATGATTATGCCATTATCATGATACGGATTTTAAGCGATCGTATTGCCGAAGCATCTGCAGAGTGGCTGCATGAAAAAATACGCAAGGAATACTGGGGATATGCAAAGGATGAAAACCTGACTGTGGAGAATATGCTGGCGGTAAAGTACAAAGGGATCAGACCGGCCCCCGGCTATCCTGCATGTCCGGATCACACTGAAAAACGCATCCTCTTTGACCTCCTTAATGCAGAGGAAATGATAGGCGTTAAATTGACAGAGAATTTTGCGATGTCTCCGCCAGCTTCGGTATGCGGTTATATTTTCTCGCATCCTGCCTCATCATATTTCAATATCGGGAAGATCGGCAAGGATCAGCTGGAAAATTATGCTTCAAGAAAGAACATGACAGCTGATGAAGCGGCAAAATGGCTTGCTCCCAACCTATAATATACTAATAATGAGCGTAATAGATAAGATAAAGAATTCTAAGGGCCCCTTGTTTACCTTCGAACTGCTTCCTCCTCTCAAGGGGCATAGCATTGAAAGGGTCTATAAAGCAATTGACAGGTTGATTGAATTTCAACCTGCATATATTAATTTCACAACTCATCGTAATGAGATAACCTACAGGGAGAGGCCTGACGGGCTTCTTGAGAAAAGGGTGACGAGGCTGAGGCCCGGAACCATTGCCCTTGCGGCAGCAGTAAAATATAAGTATAATATTACTGTTGTGCCGCATATCCTTTGCGGCGGATTTACCAAAGAAGAGACTGAAAACGTACTCATTGAAATGAATTTCCTGGGCATTGATGATGTCCTTGCCCTGCGGGGAGATCCACAGAGAGGCACCAGGACCTTTATCCCCGAAAAAGAGGGTCACTCTCATACTTTTAAACTTGTTAAGCAGATCATCAATATGAATCACGGAAAATATCTTGAAGAGACTCTTATTGATACTACTCCCACCAATTTTTGTGTCGGGGTGGCAGGCTACCCTGAGAAGCATATTGAAGCACCCAACATTCAAACCGATCTTGAGTACCTGAAGCAAAAGGTTGAAACCGGAGCAAGTTATATCGTCACACAGATGTTTTTTGATAACAGCAGGTTTTTAAGGTTCAGGGATGATTGCAAAAAAACAGGTATTAATGTTCCGGTTATCGCAGGATTGAAGCCAATATCAAATCTTAATGATATTAACCTTTTACCGCAAACCTTTCATATTGATGTACCAAATGATCTTGTTACTGCAATACGAAAATGCAAAACCGATAAAGAGGCCAGGGAAGTTGGAATAGAATGGACAACTATGCAATCAAAAGAGCTTATCAAAGAAGGTGTGCCGGGACTTCATTACTATACGCTCGGACGATCAGATAATATTGCAAGGATAGTGAAGGCAGTGTTTTGATCCCCTTCCGCTTCGCGGAATGCCTCCTAAAGGGGGCTTAAAACCCAAATGTTTATTTGTCAGTTCGTTACGAATGATTTATGAGGGTGTTTCAAAAGGCACCACCTCCCCCTAACCTTTCGGTCAGGGTACTCCTCCTCTGAAGAGGAGGAGAAAGTTAAATATTATAAATCAGCACTTTCCCCTCCTTTTTAAAGGCTACCCTTTATACACATCTAAAGCAATTTCTTAAAAAGACATCCTGAATGTCAGAGGGAGATTCCTCATTCATCCTCCTTCGTCGGATTCATTCGGAATCTCCCTCAAACATTCGAAATTCAACTTAATTGTTATTCTGTAAAAAACCATTCCTGACGAATTAAAGAAGCCTGATCACAAACGTAACAGTGGTTATTCGCCCCTAAATTCTTCCAGCGTTATCAAAGATGTGTATAAAGGGTAGCCTTTAAAGGAGGGGTGTCATGCCCGAAGGGTCATGACGGGGTGGTTTTTTCATCTTTTGATACAGCCTCGGGGGGTAAAAGAACAGCAAGGTGGTTGGGGGTATCAAATACCAAATGTTTTCTTTATT
>Ga0307419_10000454_pt1 | contig 20516 bp, 20 predicted proteins | sample SalMarWE160230MG_2_FD_202512 | JGI IMG/M metagenome (GOLD analysis project Ga0307419, IMG submission 202512) | Salt marsh sediment microbial communities from the Plum Island Ecosystem LTER, Massachusetts, United States - WE1602-30 | ecosystem: Environmental > Aquatic > Marine > Intertidal zone... | reverse complement strand
CGAAGGCGGTGGGCGAGGCGCTCAGGTGCGATGAGGCGGCCTCCCGACCCATCCGCGAGACGGCGGCGAGGCCGATGGAGAGTCCGAGCTCCCGGAACGGCAGACGGGCCTCCGCCGGGCGCTCGAGCGCCCGGGTGCGATCGAAGGCGTCGAGGCTCCAGCGCGCCTGGTCGAGCACCGCGGTGAGCACGCCCCCGCCGGCCGGGCGTCCGACCGCCGCCAGTTGCAGAAGGCGATACCCATCGGTGAGGAGTCCCCCGATGCCGAGCGCGTCGGCCGTCGCCCACGTCCCGTCCCGGCACATCGCCTCGAGCTCCGTCGTCTCGCGGGCCAGGGTCCCCGACCCCCGGTCCGGCGTCATGCGCGCCTCCATCGCCCGCAGGGCGCTCAGCGTGACGAAGCCGTCGAGCGCGTCGTGCTGTCCGGTGGACGCCACGAGCGGACGCTCGAGGTCGGTGCTCATCTTCCAGTGGATCGAGGGAGGGGTCCCCGGCGCTCGGGACCGGACGAAGGCCCGGTGGGCCGAGGAGGCCAGCTCCACGGCCCACTGGAGGTACCGAGGATCTCCCGTCACCCCGGACACGCGCCCGAGGGCCCACATCCAGCGCGTGAGATAGTGGTAGTACTGCCCGTCACGGTCCCATTCGGCGTCGGGATCGTACGGCTCGCCCGGGGCGCGCTCGGGCCGACTCTTGCCGATGCGGAGCCCGCCGGCCGTCGGGTGACGCCCGCCCTCCGCCTCGGAGAGGCCGCTGATCCAGCCCGTGCGCCGGTCATCGTCGCGGAAGCGGCCGAGCACGTGGTGGACCTGGTCCACGAGCCGGACGGCCAGGGCCAGCGGACGGCGCTCATCGAGCGCCTGGTAGAGCCCCAGGTAGTTGCACACCGCGAACGCATCGGTCCACAGGTAGCGGCGCGGGGGCTCCTCGCCCTCCAGGCCGGTGGAGCCGGCGAACCAGTCCATGATCCGCCGGGCCGCGTCGAGGCGGTCGTCCCGAGTCATGCGACAACCTAACGCCGCGCCGCCCGGCTCTCAGCCCCCGGAGCGGCCACCCGAGCCCGGGCGCGCCAGCGGAAGGCATCGACGGGCGGGCCGCGATCCGGCGCGGGAGCCCGCCCACTCACCACCGGAGGTCGCCGCCCAGTCCCACGGTGACGTAGCCGAGGGGGCCGGCCACGTGGTCCCGGCTCAAGTTCGAGTGCCAGCGCATCTCCAGGTGGAGGGCCGGACCGATCGGGCGGGGCGACCAGCGCGCGCCCGCGCCGATCGAGTAGCCGGCCAGGTTCACACCCGACCACGAGTAGTAGCCGAGGCCGCCGACACCGTACGGCTGAAGCCGGCCGTGCACCGGACTCACACGGAGCACTCCGCCCGCATGCCATACGTGCCCCGCGAGCGACACGCTGACGTCGCACAGACCCGCGGTATCGGCGGGCACCCCGCGTCCGCCGGCCGAGGAGCACGGAACGTGGGTCACCGTGGTTCGGCTTCCGAGCCCGTGCCACCCGAACTCCGGGCCGAGGGCGAGGGGACCCAGCACCACCTGGTAGGAGAGATCGCCGCCCACCCCGGACCCGTCGGCCTCGCTCCCATGCCGGGACCAGGCTCCGGTCGCGCTGAGCTGACCGATGGCCGCGGGGGCCGCCGCGCGGGCGTCGACCCAGCGAGGCACCGTCCCCCCGATGACCGCTCCCAGGCCTCCACCGCCCACCGCGCCGGACAGGAGGCCGAGCCCCGCGCCCACGAGGATGTCGGTGCCGGTACTCGCGCAGCTCTCCGTCTCGCACAGGGCGCCCACCACCAGGCCGACCAGCGCCCCGCCCGCCGCCCCACCGATCCCGCCCGCGATCGCGCCGATCCGCAGACCCGTACCCACGGATCGACCGCGGGCTCGAAGATCGCTCACCGTGTCGAACGCCACCGGGCCGCCCCGTCCCCGCAGCCGAAGCCCATCCTCGCTCACCGAGACGAGACGCCCGGAGGCGTGCCGGCCCGACCGCAGGTCGAGCCGGACCGGAGTGGAGGGTGCAAGGCGGTCGGCCGCCGCCCGCAGGGAGTCGGGACTCGCCTGGGCGGCGAGCGCGCAGGGCGGCCATCCAGCGAGCAGGAGCATCGGCCAAACGAGCACCGATCGCGGGCTGGCGGTCATGGCACACCTCGTCGCGAAGCTGCGCGGTATTCGCGGCCGAACCCGCGATCAGCCCTCCAGTCTCCAGAACTCGCCCGTGAGCCCGACCGCCCGGAACGTGGCCTCCATCTCCCGGACCGTGGGCCGCTCGAAGTCGCGCTCCAACCGTCCGGAGTACCAGCGGCGGGCCAGCTCGTAGCACTGCGCGGCCGGCATCACCTCGCCCCTGGCCTGCTTTCGCTTCGCGCACCAGCGCTCCACGTGTTCTTCCGACCGGAAGAGAAGAAGCGTCGCTCAGGTGAAACCGATGTTGACCCAGAACCGCCGCGGCGGCACCGCGAAGTGAACGACGGCGTCCGTGGGCTCGAGCTCGCCATCTCTCGTGACGAGACGGAGCGGAGCGGAGCAGTCCGGGCAGCGCGTCTCGGTCTCCGCGTCACGGCCGAGGAGGGCCGGGATCGCCATGGCGTCCCACGCGCAGTTGGCGCGATAGGTCGTGTCTCCGGCCCGGACCGGGAACAGGGTCGGGACGGCCGAGAACGGATGGGCCATCCAGATCTTGGTCGTCCCCGGAACGAGCACCAGCTGGCGGTCGGCCCCCAGCCGGCGAAGAGCCGCCTCGACGTCGGTCTCCGGGGCGCCGACCGCGTCCGACAGCTCCTCGACCGTGGGAGCGGCTCCCGTGGCGACCATGTGCCGGTAGACCTCGAACCGGACCTCGCGGTGCAGGCTCATCTCGCCTCCCTCGTCACGAACCGTCTCACAGGTCGTCTGGTTCCGACCCCTCCGGAGCCAGGAGCCGACCCCGGTACACGGTGACCGCACTCCCCACGGCCACGAAGGCCGAGCGTGGCCGGCCCGAAAGCACCTTGCCGAACTCCGGCCCGTACAGTCTCGCCGCGGGGCCACGGAACAGCGCCCGGTCCGCCTCCCACACGAGCCAGCGCGGATGATCCACCCGGTACTCCAGCGTGCCTCCGGCCCGCTGGCGCGTGTAGCCCCAGTAGTGCTCGGTGATGAACTCGGCCTCGCTCCCGGGCTCCAGCGTCCGGGCGGGTCCCTCGATCTCGGCCCCGAGGCCGAACGGCGCGCCCTCGAACCGCCAGCTGTAGACCACCTGTCCCCCCTCCGCCGGGTCGAGGGCGATGGAGTGATCCATGGGAACGGCCAGATAGGGCTCGCCGTAGACACGCCGGGCCACGGCCGCGACCAGGCGTCGGGGCACGAGCTCCCGGACGAACACCACGGCCCTCCTCGTCTCGCCACTCACCCTTCGGCGCACGTAGAAGCGGAGGTTCACCTCCTCGAACGTGCGGTGCCGCGGGACCGGAACGCCGCCCACGCGCGTGTCCCGGAACAGGAAGCCCACCAGGCTCACCAGGTGCTCGCCCTTCCACGCGTCGAGCTCCGTGCCGGCGGGCACCAGCGGCTCCAGGAGGGCCGCCGGGCAGGCCCAGCTCACCAGCACCAGGCTCTCCCAGCGGGCGGTCAGAAAAGGGCGCGGAGCGGAGGAGGGCACGCGCATCGCTCCTCGGTCGGGGGAGAGACCGGCGCGACGAATGACCCCGGCTGGACTCGAACCAGCGGCCTCGGGATTAGGAATCCCGCGCTCTATCCACCTGAGCTACGGGGTCGTGGGTCGGCCGGAAGGTAATACGACGGGAACGGCCGCGCGTGCCCTCGGACGGGCGACTCCGCTCGCAACCTCGAGGTCCGCCGTGGGAGGCGCGAGAGGCGGCCAGCGCCGATCGCGCCGGACGCTCGGCCGCAAGCCGGTGTTCCTACAGCCCCTTCTCGAACCAGTGCTCGGCGTAGGGGTCGTCGTTGAAGGCGGCGACTTCCCGGTAGCCGGAGGTGCGGTAGAGACGGATGGCCTCGGTCAGGGTGCCGTTCGTCTCGAGGCGGAGGGCCGAGAAGCCGAGCTCCCGCGCCTCTGCCTCCAGCCGCTCCAGCATGAGCCGCCCGAGGCCGAGTCCCCGCATCGAGTCGTCCACCCACATGCGCTTGATCGAGGACGTCTCGGACGAGAGCCCCTTCACGGCGCCGCACGCCACCGGACGGCCGTCCACGGTGGCCACCAGGAAGGCGCCGCGCGGCGGGACGAGGTCGGCATCGTCGGCGGGGAGGCTGGCCCCGGGGTCGAAGCCGCGCGGGAAGCGCTCGGCGAGCTCGTCGAAGTAGCGTTGCACGCACCAGCGCGCCTCGGGGCCGGCCGGGTCCACGCGCTCGACCCACACGCCCGACCGCCGGAGCAGGCGGACGGCCTCGGCCATGGCTTCGACCAGCCGCTGTCGCTGCGAGGCCGAGAGGGGCTCGAGGATCCCCTCCGCGACCCGGTCGGCGCGCCGGTCGAGCTCCTCGTACTCGGCCAGGCCGGCCGCGGTCGGGCGGGCGCGGCGGACGCGCTCATCGTCCGTCCCGGGCTCGAGCTCGACGAGCCCGCGGCGGACGAGCGAGTGCACCAGGCGGCTCAGGTAACCCGAGTCGAGGCCGAGGACCGAGCGGAGCTCCCGAAGCGTGGCGCCCTCCCGCCCCATCTCCCACAGCACGCGGGACTCGCCCAGCGGTCGGTCGCGCCCCAGGAAGCGGTCCTCCAGTGCGCCGGCTCGCTGGGTGACCAGCCGGTTGAAGCGGCGGACGATGGCGACCTGCCCGTCAGACATATCTGACTTTAGTCAGATGATATGGGGGGCGCAAGTCCCGTGAGACGCCCGGCACGGATCGGATCCCGGCCCTCGTCCGAGGTCCGACGGCGGGGCCGGGGCTGCCTGCCCGGCGGGAAGGAAGGCCTGGCGCTAGCTCCCGCCGGAGGCGCTGTCGGCGGGGAGGAGCTCGGGCCGCACGGCGACGATGAGCGCGCCCTCGTCCCGAGCGAGCTGGCTGCTCCCGAGGACGACCGTCTTCCCAAGCGGGACCGTGAGCGAGGTGCTGAGGATCGCCGGCGCACCCGGCGCGTCGGCGAGATGCACGCGCAGATCCGCCTCGCCCCCCTGTGGACCTGCCCGCACCCGGTCGAGGACGACGTAGATCATGAGGGAGCGACCGTCGGCTCTCACCCGGGTGCTGGTCTGGCCGCCGTCGGCCACGGTCAGAGGCACCTCGTCGAGCAGCCGATAGCCCCGGTAGCGGAAGAGTCCCTTGAGGAGCGAGTCGAGCGAGGCGATCCGGGGGTCGGGCGCCGAGGCGCCGTCCGCTTCGATGAGCTGGAAGTGGAAGCGAACGTTCGGAGCCGGGCGATCGTACTGCTTCAGGACGGCCGCGATCCGATCCAGGTTGTCGGGCGTCTCCCGCACCGTGAGGCCACCGTCGAAGACGCTCATGGTGCCCGGCGCGCCGGGACGCGCGCTGTAGACGTACGGCTGGATGATGGACTCGGCTCGGGATGGCTTCAGGTAGCTGAGGGAGAACGTGCGCGTCTGGAGCGCAGGAACGCCCGGCCGGCAGCCGGCCGCCGGGATGGCTAGCGTCACCACCAGGGCCACCAGAAGCATCCGAACGGACCGGTTCCGCTCTCGGTTCCGAGCCATCACATCACCCTCCCTTCGGGGCGGAGAAGAACCACACCACTGCCACCGCTGGATCGCGCGTCTGAAACACGGCCACACGCTGGCCCGGCGCCACCCGGACCCGGAGTCCGGGCTCGAACGCCGAGTCGGACTCCGGGAATCCGGTGGCCGCGGTGGGACCGGAGGCGAAGGTCCCGGCGGGCGGACCCGACGGCCGTCGCGCGGCCACGGCCTCCCGGCCGGAGGTCGGACTCGCGGCGTGGCCGGAACCCGCGTCGGCGGTGGGACGGCCCGGCCCTCGGAATGGGCCTCCGGGCCACGCCAGCACGAGTCCCGTCAGCGCAGCCGCCGCGGCCAGCGGCACGAGCACGCGGGGAAGGAGCCGGCGAACGGAGACGGGCGCCGCCGGGGCGCTCCCCGGCGAAGCCATCGGCACCGTGCCGTGATGACGCTCCGGCGTGAAGCGCTCGGCGGCGTGGGCGGCGGCTGGCCCCTCCGGACCGGCGCCCCGGAGCCCGGCCAGGCCGTTCAGCGCCTCCGCGAGGGCTTCCGTGTCCGCCAGGAGCGCCGCGGCGCGGGCCCTGCAGGCCGGGCACGACCGGAGGTGGACGGCCAGCGCGCTGTCGCCGACCCCCTCGAGCTCGGTCGGATCGCACTCGAGCAGCTCCCGGCGCGCCGCTTCACATTCCACGACCGTAACCCTCCTCGAGCTCGGGATGGAGGTCCAGGATTCGGGCGCGCACGGCCCGCCGCGCGCGGAGCAGGTGCACGCGAACGGTGACGGGGCTCAATCCCAGCATCTCGGCCACCTCCCCGGCCTCGCGGCCCTCGAGATCCACCAGCGAGAACACCTCTCTCTGGCGCGCGGGCAGCTCCGCGAAGAAACGCCGCACCAGCGCGGCCACCCGCCCCGCGTACAATCGGTCGATCCCATCCCGCTCCTGGGCTCGTAGCGCTTCCAGTCGTCCATCGACCTCGTCCAGGGCCACCGGCTCGCGGCCCCGTTCCCGCGCCATGGAGACCGCCTCGTTGGCGGTGATCCGGTACAGCCACGTTTCGAACCGGGACTCCCCGCGGAAGCCCCCCAGGCTCCGGTGGAGCCTCAGCCGGACGCGCTGCGCGAGCTCGTCCGCGCGGTCCGCGTCTCCGGTGCACACCAGCGCCCAGCGCGCCAGGCGAGGCTCGACGCCCGCCACGAGGCGGCCAAACGCCTCATCGCCACCGGTCTGGGCCGCCTCGACGAGCCCACGGAGCGACGCCTCGCCTGCGAGCGAATCGGTCAGCTCTCGCTCCCGTTCGGTATTTCTGCCGGGCGCACGGTCATGGGACGCGCCCGGAGCGTCGGGCGTTTACGCGGCGCGGGACTCCGCTCGCCTCCCGCGCGGCGCGGCGCGCCCCCGGGCGCCCCTCCGGCCACACTCCGATCGCGACCCGAGCGCCGGGAGCCGACACCGTCTCCGGTCTTGTCTCCCGAGCGCCGCATCGTATAGACTGTGCTCGCGATCCCCCGTTCCGGGGCGCGGCCGGAGACCGGCCGTAGTCGCCCGGCCGGGCCGCTCACCCCCCATGGGAGGACCGTGATGGCGACCTACGAGGTGCACTACAAGGACGGGACGGTGGAGACGGTGGAGGCGGATCGCCTCGCGCCCACCAAGGACGGCAAGCACTACGTCCTGCTCGATCCGGACGAGGAAATCGTCGGCTACATCCCGTGCTCGGAGATCCGCAAGGTCCTCAAGGTCTGACGCCGGTCTTCATCCGGCGTCCCCTCACTTCCCCCGGCCGAACAGGTTGAGGAGCAGCGTCAGGACGACGCTGAGGAGGATCATCCAGCCGAGCGGCACGTAGACGGCCCAGTCCTTCCCCTTCCACACCAGGTCGCCCGGCAGGCGGCCGATCCCCAGACGCCCGGCCAGGATCAAGAGGAGTCCGATCGCCGCCAGGGAGGCGCCCATCACGAGGAGCGCCTTGCCGAGTTGTCCGATCACGCCTCCTCCGAGGAGACGGCCGGCTCCCCGTAGGCTCGGCCCGCCGTCGCTCCCGTGTCCAGGCTCCCCGGGTCGGTCGCGGTTCCCAGGATGCGCCGCGGGTGCGTGTAGACGTTGAGGCGGTCGCCCCTCGCGAAGCCGGCGGCCGTGATCCCCAGGTCGTCGGCCATCTCCAGCGCCAGGGAGGTGGGCGCGGCCTTCGAGACCAGGACGGGCGACCCCATCTTGGCGACCTTGAGGACGATCTCCGAGGAGATCCGGCCGCTGAACACGACCACGCGAGTGGCCGGATCGACCCCCTCGCGCAGCGCCCAGCCGTACAGCTTGTCGAGGGTGTTGTGCCGGCCGATGTCGGTGCGCACGACCTGCAGCCGTCCATCCACGGCCAGGCCGGCGTTGTGGACGCCGCCCGTCCTCCCGAACACGGGGGAGGCGGCCCGGAGCTCCTCCATGAGGCGAAGACAGCCGGCCGCGTCGATCGACAGGTCCGACCGGACTCGTCGGGCGGTGCGGGCGTCGTTGGCCAGGTAGAAGCCGGTGCGACTCTTCCCGCAGCACGAGCCGACGTATCGCTTTCCGAACAGGGCCTGCTCGAGCTCCGCGTCGCGCTCCGGCGCCTGGACCACCGCGCGGCCGCGGTCCTCGTCCACGAAGAACCGCTCCAGGGGCTCGCCGCGGCGAAGGATGCCCTCGGCGGTCAGAAAACCGAGCGCCAGCTCGTCCAGGTGGGACGGTGAGCACACGAGAGTGGCGAGCTCGCGGCCGTTCACGACGAGCGTGAGCGGGTGCTCGGAGGCGACCTCCTCGGTCTCCCGGCGGACGCTGTCCCCGCCGTCCTCGACCCTCCACGCCTCGCGGCGCGAGGTGAGTTCGTGGTCCTGGCTGTGGCTCGTCATCGCGCTCGGAGCTCCCGGTGGGCGTGCGATGAAAGCTACGCCGGCCGCCCGCGCGTGATCCAGCGTCCGGCCTCGCGTCGATCGCCCCCCTCGAGCCGGCTGGAAGGGCGGGCTGGGCGACTCGCGGCGGCCGGATCCCACCCGGGGGTGACGCCCCGCCCGGATCGCCACGAGGAGCTCGGCGCGCCGGTCGCGGTTTTGCCCACGGACGAGCGCCGCTCTACCGTGCGCCCATGACCGATGGACCGAGTCCGGCGGCGGCGCACGGCGAGACCGAGCTCCGGGGGAGCTTCGTCGTCCTGGCGGGCGGGGGCAGCGTCCGCATGGGACGCGACAAGGCGAGGCTGGAGGTGGGCGGCCGTCCCCTCCTCCTCCGGCTCCTGGAGGTCGGACGCGAGGCGTGCCGGGAAGGCATCGTGGTCACGGACCGGCCGGGCGGCTACGACGACCTCCTCTCCGGATGGGCGCGTCAGGGATGGCCCCTGCGGACCGCGTGCGACCGGAGCCCCGGCCTCGGGCCGGTCGCAGGCCTGGAAGCCGGCCTCGACGCCGCCTCGGAGCCCTCCTCCTTCGTGGCCGCGTGCGACCTTCCGTGGCTCGGGCCGGCGTTCGTCCGCGGGCTCGTGGAAGCGCTCGAGGGCACGCGCGGAGAGGGCGACCCGGATCGGGCTTCGCGCACGGCCGGCGGCGCACGCGGACCCGCGTCCCGTCCGCGGGCCACGCCCGCGGACGGGCGGCCACGGGCCGTCGTCCCGGTGCGCGAGGGCCGCGACCAGCCGCTGTGCGCGGCGTACGAGACGCGCGCCGCCGCCGCGGCGGCGGATTGCCTCGAGGCGGGCGAGGCCGCCGTGGGCGCCTTCCTGGACCGGCTCGCCGTGCGGCGCCTGGGCGAAGCGGAGCTGGCGGCCCTCGTCGGCCGCGAGGAGGCACTCCGGGGCACCACCGACGTGGACCGGCCCGCCGACCTGCTGGCGCTTCTCGGCCCGGACGCCCCCCAGGCTGTCCTCGACCCGGAACACGCGGACCCCCGAAACGACCCGAACGACCCAGACGACCCGAACGACTCGAACGACTCGAACGACCCGAACGGAGGCATACGATGAGCGAGGAGAGGAAGCTCCAGGTCGAGCTCGAGCTGGTGGACGGCTTCGAGTTCCTGGTGCGGTTCGGTGACGGCTGGGAGGATCTCGTCATGGACGAGCCCGAGCCGCTCGGAGGGGCGGCCGGTCCCGGCGCCTCGCGGGTGCTGTCGGCCGCGATCGGTAACTGCCTGAGCGCCAGCCTCCTCTTCTGCCTCCAGAAGTCGAAGCTCCGTCCGGCGGGGCTGCGCACCGCGGTCAGCACGTCCGTGACGCGGAACGAGCAGGGGCGGCTGCGGATCGGGGGCGCCTCGGTGGAGATCCACGTCTCGATGGGCGAGGGCGGCGACCCGAAGCGGCTGGAGAAGTGCCTCTCGACCTTCGAGGACTTCTGCATCGTCACCCAGAGCGTGCGCCGGGGAATCGACGTCGAAGTGTCGGTCTTCGACCAGGACGGACGCACGCTCCACCACGCGGAATCGGGCGGCGGGGAGAGCTGAGGACCCGGCCGGGCCGGTCCGTGGTATAAGGCTCACTACAATCGTCGTCGATACGTGCCCACCACCCGTGGACGCCCGAGCCCGTGGGGGGGCCGGAGGGGGACCCGGAGCACGCGATTCCCGACCAGGACGGCGTCGACGACGTGTGGGTTCGGGTGACCGGGAGCGGAGCGCAGACGGGAGGCTGACATGGTCGAACGAGGCGGTCGGCTCGTGACCGGGGCCGCGGCCCTGGTCTTCCTCGCCGCTCTCGGCGGCGCCCGGCCGGTGGCCGCCCAGGGCCACGACTACGGGTCGGCCCCGCGGGGCCGGCTCGGGATCGCGGGGGACCTGGCCCTGCCGGTGGGCCAGTTTCACGACTACGTGGCCAACGGTATCGGCCTGCGCGGATTCGGGCTCCTGTCCCTGGACCCGTACGGCATCCTGGGTCTCAGGCTCGATGGTAGCTTCGTGGTCTACGGACACCGGAGCCGGGTCGTGCCGCTCAGCCCCACCGTGCCCCTCCTGGACGTCCGCGTGAACACGGACAACCAGATCGTGTTCGGGTCGCTGGGCCCCCAGTTCACCTTTCCGATCGGGCCGGTGCGACCGTTCGTGCGCGGCGGGCTCGGCCTCTCCTACTTCGTCACCACGACCTCGGCCAAGGGGACCTCCAACTTCACGTCCTTCGCGCAGACGCGGAACGAGCACGACACCAAGCTCGCGCTGGAAGGGGGCGCGGGCCTGTGGATCCATCTGGGGGGCCATCGGACCCCGATCGACCTGTCGCTGGAGGCCACGTACGTCCACAACGGGCGCGCGCGCTACCTCCGCAAGGAGAGCATCTCGTACCACCCGGACGGCTCGGTCACGGTGACCCCGGTCGAGAGCGGCGCCAACCTGATGACCCTGAACCTGGGCGTGGTGTTCGGGATCCGCTGAGCGGAGCGGGCGCGCCTCTCGGGGCGCCGGGGCCCCCGGCCGAGCCCGCTCAGCCCCCGAACCTGATCCCCCGCCGCTCGCGGCCCAGCCCGGCCACGATGGCGCCCAGCACGAAGACCACTCCCGCGGAGACCGCCATCGAGCGGGCGTAGGTCATGTGCTCGGCCACGCGGGACTGGATCCAGGGCATGAAGCCGGCCAGGCCCGCCCCGCACTGGTAGGCGAAGCCGGGCAGGAAGCCCCGCACGCCGTCCGGCGAGAGCTCGGTGATGTGGGCCGGGATCACGCCCCACGCGCCCTGCACCATGAACTGCATCACGAACCCGCCGATCCACAGCGGGACCAGCGCCGGAGAGAAGGCCCACAGCGGGATGGCCACGAGGGCCAGCACGAGCGCGCCGATGATGGCGCGCCGGCGGCCGATCCGGTCCGAGATGTAGCCGGTCACGATCCCCCCCGCGATCGCTCCCACCATGGTGAACGCGGTCAGCGTGGCCCGCGCCTCCGGAGTGAAGCCCCAGTCGCGCTGCAGGAAGGTGGGATACAGGTCCTGCGTGCCGTGGGAGATCGCGTTCATCAACGTCATGAGGAGCGTGATGTAGAGGAACAGCTTCCAGTTGGCGCCGATCTCCCCGAACAGGGACCTCCACGTGGTGTGGCGTGACCGCTCCCAGACCTCGGACTCCTTCACCTTGGAGCGCACGTACAGGGCGAGGAGCGCCGGCAGGCCGCCGATGAAGAACATCGGCCGCCAGCCCACGTGCGGGAACACGAGGAAGTAGCAGGCCGCGGCCAGGAGATAGCCGAACGCGTACCCCTCCTGCAGCAGCCCCGAGAGGATCCCGCGCCGCCCCGACGGCGCCTTCTCCATCGCCAGCGAGGCTCCGACGCCCCACTCGGCTCCCATCCCGATCCCGAACAGCGCCCGCAGCACGAGGAAGACGCCGTAGCTGGGCGCCAGGCCGGTGAGAACCTCGATGATGGAGAAGAAGACGAGGTCCAGGATGAGCGGCAGACGCCGGCCGTAGCGGTCGGCGACGAGCCCGAAAACGAACGCGCCCACGGGCCGGAACGCGAGGGTGAGGAGGAGCGCGAACGCCATGTCCGCATCCGAGCGTCCGAACTCCTTCCCGATCGCCGTGAGGGTGAAGACGACGAGAAAGAAGTCGAAGGCGTCGAGCGTCCAGCCCAGGAACCCGGCCAGGACGGCCGGGCGGTGATCCGGGGCTTCACCCGTGGGAGGAGGCGGGGCCGTTCCGAGCGTCGATTCCATGCGTCAGCTCCCCGTCCACACGTCGTCGGAGCGGTCGACTTCGGGGAAGTCGTGCGCGGCGTCCAGCTCCACCTTCGTCACCTTCCCCCCGGCCGAGTGGCTCGTCGTCATGGTTCCCTTCCCCCCGAACCATACCGAGGCCGGCTCGCGCCAGTGCACCTGCGTCCCGCCCTCCAGCGTGGCCGTCACGTCCACCGGCGCGTACAGCTCGCCCCGGTTCTCCACCGTCACGGTGACCTGGCCGCCGCCCTGCTCGACCTTCGTCACCGCCTGGTCCAGCCGTCCCCGGCCGAAGAACCACGGCCCCCAGAACCACCCCAGGTCCCGCCCCGTCACGTCGTCGAACGTCTCGAAGAAGTCGTACGGCGTCGGGTGTCGGTACGACCACCTCCGGATGTAGGCCCGGTACGCCTTCCGGAACGTGGCATCCCCCAGGATCGAGCGCAGCGCCCACAGGGTCGCCGAAGGCTTGTCGTACGCCTCGACCCCGTAGCCGGCGTCGGCGACCCCGAACGAATTGGCCGGCGCCATCATCGGCAGGTCCTCGTCGGCCCGGGTCACGAAATGGACGTATCCGTCCTGAGACTCCCGGAGGCCCTCGCCCTGCATGGAGTCGGGGAGGAAGGCGTCGGTGGCGAAGAAGGTGTCGAACGTGTTGAGCCCTTCATCCTGCCACCCGTAGCGCGTCTCGTTCGACCCCACGAGCATCGGGAACCACTCGTGACCGATCTCGTGGGCGCTGACCTCGTCCTCGCGGTACAGGCCCGAATAGGCGCCCACGAAGACGGTCATCGGGTACTCCATGCCGCCCGAGCCGCCCTCGGTCTCGGTGAGCTGCGGGTAGGGATAGGGCACCATGAGGCTCGAGTGCGTCTCGAGCGCCGAGCGCGCCATGTCCGCCACCTGGTCGAAGCGTGGCGCGCCCTGCCGGTAGAACACGTTCACCGCCGCGTACCGGCCGTGGGCCGAGTCCACCAGCGCCCGCGTGGCATCCCACTGGTAGTGGTCCCCGAACGAGAAAGCCACGTCCCGCACGCTGTCCGCCTCGAACGTCCACGTCAGCGCTTCGCCCGGCGACCCCCGCGTCGCCGTCCCGGCCCCGAACTCGCCCGCCGTGAGGACGTGCACCACCCCGTCCGTCTTCGAGGCTCGCTCCAGCGCGCTCCGCTCCTTCGCCGTCAACACGTCCGCGGGGTCCTGCAGGGTCCCCGTCCCCCCCACGATGTAGCCGGCCGGCAGCGTGACGCTGTACCGGAAGTTCCCGTAATCCAGATAGAACTCGCCCGTGCCCATGTACTGCTGGGTGTCCCAGCCGTGCACGTCATCGTACACGGCGATCTGCGGGTACCACTGCGCGATCTGCGCCGTGCCCGGGTCCTGCATCCCCATGCGGGGCGCGTACGAGCCCGGGATCGTGAAGTGCCAGTCCACGTCGAAGACGGCGGTGTCCCCGGGGGCGAGTGGATGCGGCAGGGGCACGTACATCAGGGTGCTCCGAATCCGCGCGCCGCGGTGTCCCGGTGCCATGCCGCCGGCGGCCTGGCCCGTCAGGTCTCCGGGCACCGCGACCGGCTCGCCCTGGGCCACCAGCCGCTCCATGACCAGGCCGTGGGTGGTCTCCTCGGGCGAGGCCGGGCTCTCCCTCGCCGGCCACGGGCTCATGAGGTTCTGGTACAGGTGGAAGACCACGATCCCCAGGGTGTCCGGCGAGCGGTTGTGATAGACCACGCGCTCGCTCCCGTCCAGGAGGGAGTCGCGGGGCGAGATCCGCACGTGGATGTCGTAGTCCGCCCCGTTCTGCCAGTACTTCGCTCCCGGAGCCCCGGTGCGGCTCCGGGTCCCGGCCCTCAGCGCCCGCAGGTAGGGCACGGGCAGGACCGGGCCCGGGCGGACGAGCGCGGCCGCGCCCTGCGCGGACCCTCCGTGGTCCCCTCCTCCCGCCTGCTGGGCCGAGGTCGGCGCCGGGGCGGCCGCCACGAGTCCGATCACCACGAGCGAAGCGAGCCTCACGCTCATTTCTCTCTCCCTGGCTGTAGCGAACCCACGATCCGAGCCGCCAACGGCGGCCGGCCGGGGACTGTACCCACTTCCGACGATACGCACTCCCGACGACGAGGAGGACACCATGCGCAAGACGATGTGGATGGCCGGCATCCTGGCCCTGTCGCTGGGCCTTCCCGCCACGGCGGCCGCCCAGCAGGCGCCGGCCCCGCGGCCCGACCGGGCGCGGGCGGCGCCCCGCGTACACGCGCGTCGGCCCGGCGCCCGGAGCGCCGCCCGGCACCTCCGCCGCGACGTCCGCGGCCTCCGCGTCCGCCGGCGCGATATCCGTCGCGAACGGTGGGACCTGCGCCGCGATCGCCGCATCCGGGCGCGCGCGATCCGCCCCGGAATCCGGCGCGGCCTGACCCGTCACATCCGGTCCGATCGCCGCGAGCTACGCCGCGACCACAGGGCCCTGCGCTGGCAGCGGCGCGACCTGCGCCGGCACACCCGGCACGTCCGCCGCCGGCTCCGCGCGCGGCACGGGCCCTACATCTGAGCCGCGGATCACACATACAGGACGGGGGCGGGCCGCGGCAGGGGCCCGCGCTCCCGCCCTCACCTCACGGCAGCTTCGTCTCCCTCACCCGGATCGGGCCTCCCGCGACCAGGACGGGCAGCCCCGCCTGGCCGGCCGCCCGGTCGTAGGTGGCCACGCCGCCGCTCAGGATCCCGTTGAACTGCTGGATGTACGCGTCCTCCTGCGCGCCGAGCGCCTGCATCTGAACCTCCACCGCGGGCCGCGGCGGTGACGCGTAACCGAACGCCAGCGCGAAGCGCAGGCCGGTCAGCCTGTCCCGGAAGCGGCTCAGGTAGTGAATGTCGTCCTCGGACGCGCGCTCCTGTACCTGCGTGTTGTACAGGCTGTCCTCCAGGACCTGGAGGCTCCTCCGCACCGAGTCCGCCTTCGCCAGCGCCGGCTTCACGGCGGAGTCGTCCGCGCGGTCGGCGCTCTTCACGGCCTGGTGCACGTGCCCGATCTGGTCCTTCAGCGACTCGATGCGGTTCAGCATCCGGTTGAGCGCCGAGATGCGGTTCGTGAGCTCGAGTCCGGCCTTCGTCTGGGCCCGGAAGTCGGCCATGTCGGCCGGATGGCCCGGATCGGGAGCCACCTTCACCGTCTGCTTCCGGGTCACGCCGTTGGCGGTCACGGCCACGGTGTAGGTACCGGGCACCACCGGCGGCCCGACGTTGAAGCGCGACATGTAGCCACCACCGCCGCCGCCGGCCATCTCGAGCCGGGCGGGACCGTCGTAGTGGAGGTTCCATTCGTACCGGTCGAAACCCGCGCTTCCGGGTGCCTTGCCGGTGGCGATCGTGTCGCCCGAGGCGTCGAGCACGGCCACCTGCGCCTGGCCGGCGCCGCTCCCGCCAGCGCGGCCCGCGCGGCCGCCTCGCGATCCACCCGGAACGCCCCGACCGGAGGCCCCACCCGACGGACCGCCGCTCTTCCGGGCCACGTCCTCGGGCAGGTAGTAGTCGATGATCGCGCCGCGCGGCGGCGAGTCCACCCGATACCGGGAAGCCTCGGGATGCCGGAGCGGACGGCCCGCGTCGAAGGTGGCCGTGGCCACCGGGAAGAGCTGGAAGCTGTCCGCCGCCGCCGCATCGTAGTCTTCGAGCGGGGTGAGACCGTTCAGCACGAAGAGTCCGCGGCCGTGCGTGGCGACCAGCAGGTCGTGATCCCGCCTCACGAACCCGACATCCCACACGGGCGCGGTGGGGAAACCACCATGGAAGCGGTTCCAGGTCGCCCCGTCGTCGCGCGAGTAGTAGAGGGCGTTGTCGGTGCCGAGCACCAGGAAGCCCTTCCGGTTCGGTGACTCGCGCACGACGTGCGCCGAGCCGAACGCCGGCAGGCCCTTCGCGATCGGCGTCCAGGACTTCCCGTAGTCGCTCGTCCTGAAGACGTAAGGGTGGTTGTCGTCGTACATGTGGTAGTCCACCGCCACGTACGCGGTACCGGCGTCGTAGGGCGACACCCCCACCTGGTAGACCCGGCCGCCGTCGATCCTCGGGCGCCCGGGCATGTTGTGTCCCACCTCGGTCCACGTCTTTCCGCCGTCGCGGGTGACCTGCACCAGGCCGTCGTCGGTGCCCACCCAGATCACACTGTCGGGCGCGGTCGGGGCCAGGGTGACCGAGATGATCGTGTTGTAGGTCTCGGCCCCGCTGATGTCGTACTGGATCGGACCACCCGGCACGACCTGCTTGTCCTTCTCGTTGCGCGTGAGGTCGGGACTCACCGGCTGCCAGTGGTCGCCGCCGTCGGTGCTCTCGAAGAGCACGTTGGCGCCGATGTACACGGTGTTCGCGTCGTGCGGCGAGACCGCGATGGGGCTCGTCCAGTTGAACCGGTACTCGAGCTGCGAGGGAGCCATGTCGCTCACGCTCGGCAGGTAGGGCTGAATGGACTTTCGCACGCCCGTGGCCTTGTCGAGGCGCGAGATGGAGCCATTCTGTGAATCGGTGTAGATGATGTTCGAGTCGCTGGGCGCCGCCACGGCGTACTCGCCGTCCCCACCGGTGACCGTGTACCAGTCCTGGCCGCTTCCACCGCTGGAGGGACCGCACCAGGCGCTGTTGTCCTGGAGGCCTCCGCACAGGGTGTACGGGTCGTTGCCATCCGCCGAGACCATGTAGAACTGCTCGATCGGCAGGTTGTTCAGGAAGGTCCAGCTCTTCCCACCGTTCCGGGTCAGGAACGCACCGCCGTCGTTGCCCTGGATCATCCGGTCGGGGTCCTTGGGGTCGATCCACAGGGCGTGGTGGTCCACGTGCACGCCCTGGTCGATGGCGTGGGCGGTGTGGCCGCCATCGTTGGACATCATGAGCTGGAATCCGGAGAAGTACACCCGGTTCTCATCGTCCGGGGCCACGTTGACCTGCGAGAAGTAGAAGGGCCGTACGTCCAGGGCGTGGTCGTCGCTCACCATGTGCCAGTGGTCGCCCAGGTCCTCGGAGGACCACAGCATGCCCTTCTTCGCCTCGACGAGCGCGTAGGCGTGGTCGGGGTTCGTGGGCGCGATGCCGAGCGCGATGCGACCCAGCGGACCGTCGGGGAGCCCCTGGGAGAGCTTCGTCCAGTGCTCTCCTCCGTCCGTCGAGCGATAGATGCCGCTCCCGGCACCGCCGTCGTTCAGCGTCCACGGGAGACGCTGCATCTGCCACATCGCCGCCAGCAGCACGCGCGGATTACCGGGGTCCATGACGAGATCGATGGCGCCCGTCGTGTCGTTGACGAACAGCACCTTGCGCCACGTCTTGCCGCCGTCGGTGGTCTTGAACACGCCGCGCTCGGGATTGGGCGTCCACGCATGTCCGACCGCGGCCACGAAGACCTCGTCGGGATCGTCGGGGCTCACCACGATGCGCTCGATCTGGCCGACATCCTCGAGTCCCCTGGGCTCCCACGTCTTCCCGGCGTCGGGAGAGAAATAGACGCCGTGCCCGTTCGTGATGTCATTGCGGATGTTGGCCTCCCCGGTACCGACCCACACGAGGCTCGGATTGGAGGGGGCCAGCGCCACGGCTCCGATGGACGAGACCGGCTGCTGCGCGAACACGGCCTTCCAGCTGTCCCCGGCGTCGGTGGTCTTCCACACTCCGCCGCCCGCCGATCCGACGTAGTAGACCCCGGGTTTCCCCGGTACGCCGACCACCGAGCTCACCCGCCCACCGGCCACGGACGGGCCGATGTTGCGAAACGAGATGCTGGCCAGCGTGTCGGGCGTGGCGTGGGTCCGTCCGGATTGCGCGTGCCCCGCGGAGGGGAGGGCGAGAACGGCGGTGAGGAGGAGGGTGCCGAGGGTGGTGTGAATCCTGGTGCCGCGTATTCCGCTCGTCGGAACCGGCTCGTCGTCCATCGATGTGTCTCCTTGTGGTGTGTCCCCACGCCCTTCGCCGCGGCCGAACGCGAGCCGGCCGGAGCGGAGGGCGCGCCAATATGCGATGCCCCGCCTCCCGCGCTCAACGGATGCGAAGCGCCGCGCCCGACGTCGTTCGTGCGACGTCAGCGCGTTCCAACCACGGGACGTGGCGTGGTGTCGCAAGACTGCGAGCGGAAACGATGGGCGCCGACGCTTCGTAGGGAGCATCGGGCGCCGTCGCGTCCTGGGCGGCATGGCGCCGAGACCGCCACGCTGCACAACAGTTGAAGGGAGCTGAGCGATGAAGGTGCAGGAGACGAAGACGTTGGCCGCGGTCGTCATGTTGGCGGGCGGCGCCGGCCTGACCCTGGTCGGGGCCCCGACGGCTGCCGCCGCGCGGGCGGCGGTGGTGGCCCCGGTCCCCGGCGTCACAGCGGTGCCGCAGCAAGGAGAGCGCTACGAGCTCTCCGGGTCGTCGGTCCGGATCTTCGACCTGGCCGGACACGTCCGGGTGGTCCCCGGGCAGGGCGATCACGTCGTGGTCCTCGTGCAGCGAAGCGGCCATGACGCGTCGCAGCTGGAGGTGCATGCCGACCAGGACGCCGGGACGCTGACCATCGATGTCCCGGGGGACCGCCTGGTCTATCCGGCCCTCGGGAGCCACTCCAACTCCGACGTGCGGGTGGGCGAGGGCGGCTTCTTCGGCAGCGGACGGCGCATCCGGGTGCGTGGCTCGGGCTCCGGGCCCGAGGCGTGGGCCGACCTCACGGTGCAGGTGCCCTCGGGCCACGCCGTGACCCGGATCGGCCTCGGGGTCGGCAAGCTGGACGCGAAGGACGTGGCCGCCGCGCTGGACCTCCACTCGGGGTCCGGGGACGTGACGGCCGACGGGATCGGTGGCGCGCTCACCGCGCACACGGGCTCGGGCGACGTGAACGTGACGCGGTCGGGCGACGCTCTCGAGGTGCGCACCGGATCGGGTGACGTGACGGTGGAGGACGTGGCCAAAGACGCCGACATCGGCACCGGCTCGGGCGACGTGCACATCTCGGGCAAAGTCGGAGGCTCCCTGCAGGCCCACACCGGATCCGGTGACGTCACCGCCGATGACGTAGCGGGAGACCAGCTGGACGTCCGCACGGGATCGGGCGAGATCGACATCGGCAGCACCCGGGCGCGCGATGTGTCGCTGCACGCCGGGAGCGGCGGCGTGCGCGCCCGGCTCTCCCGGGCTCCCACCTCGCTGCGGGTGGACACGGGATCGGGCGACGTGGAGCTGGGCATCCCCTCGGACATCGACGCCGACCTGGCCATCGACACGGGGAGCGGCGACATCACGAGCGATCTTCCGATCCAGATGACCCGCTACAGCCACCAGCATTTCCGCGGAAAGCTCGGCAGCGGCGGACCCGAGTTCGTGATCCGCACCGGATCGGGAGACGTGCGGCTGACTTCGGCGGGCGGCGGAATGAGCCGGGGCGGCTGACCTGCGCGCCACCCCGGGCCGCGACCGGCGTGGCGTTCCGGTCCCGGGAGCAAGAGCGAGCGAGAGCTTTCGCCCTGCGCCAACCGGCCCGTCCGGATCCGTCCGGACGGGCCGGCCTCGCGCTCAGCCGGCTCCCGCCCCGCCCCCCTCCCAGCCGTGCCCCAGGCGGCCCAACATCTCCTTGAGGAACGCCTCCCGACCCTTGAGCTCGTCTCGGAAGTCCTTGCTGTCGGTGTCGGCGATCTCCATGCGAAGCTCGGACAGGTAGGCGCTCAGGATCCGCTCCAGCATCCGCGCCTCCCGCTCGTTCAGCTCGATTTGCACGCCTGCGCTCTCCTTTCGGCTCTCTGGCCTATCGTCGGATCGACTCTCGCTCCCGGCCGCCGGAGGCTACATCGCTCCCGTCGGCGCTGACTTCACTCCCAGCTCGTAGGCCAGGAACGACCAGATGTCGGCCGTCTGCGCGATCCGCTTGTCGGTGGGCATGTACCCGTGGCTGGTCTCGGTCTCCACGCGGATGAGGATCGGGTTGTCGCAGCCCTGCGCGTGCTGCATGGCGGCCGCGAACTTGTAGGAATGACTGGGCACGACCCGGTCGTCGTGGTCGGCCGTGGTAATGATCGTGGGCGGGTAGCAGGTGCCCACCTTCGTGTTCTGCACCGGCGAGAACGTGTACAGCCACTGGAAGGCCGTCGAGTCGTCCGACGAGCCGTACTCCGGCACCCAGCCGATGCCGGCCGAGAACTTCTGGTAGCGCAGCATGTCCATCACGCCGGCGCCCGCGTAGGCCGCCCCGAACAGGTCCGGGCGCTCCGTGACGCTCGCG
>Ga0307419_10000452_pt1 | contig 20536 bp, 14 predicted proteins | sample SalMarWE160230MG_2_FD_202512 | JGI IMG/M metagenome (GOLD analysis project Ga0307419, IMG submission 202512) | Salt marsh sediment microbial communities from the Plum Island Ecosystem LTER, Massachusetts, United States - WE1602-30 | ecosystem: Environmental > Aquatic > Marine > Intertidal zone... | reverse complement strand
GAAGAAAACTGAGAGCAGTGTTATATTTTGTTCTTCTGAGCGGGACTGTCCTGCCCTATGCATTCATGCATTTTGTAAATTCCTCTTATGAGCAGATCGCACAGAAACCGGCTCTCCTGGGACTTATTATTGTTTTAAAACTGATACTTACGGAATATACTCATGAGGATATTAAGAAGCTGATAAAAGAATAGAGAAGGTGCCTATCGTCTTTATAATCCTTGAATCCGGGTATTCTTTATTTAAACAACATAGATGCAAATTCAGAAAGGTATATTCTCCAGTTAGCCCAAGTGTGGCCACCTGTACTTTCGCGATAGATATATTTAAAGTCATTTTTATCGAGTGTCTCTCTAAGTGTAATAACACTTTGATATACGAAGTCATCTTTCCCGCATGCTATCCAGTAGAGTTTATAACCGCTTTTCTTAAGTACCTGTATTTTTTCATTTCTTTCTTTTTCAATACGTGCAAGTGCTTCCTCATCCTGGTCCTGACGACCAAAACCACTCATTAATCCCATACTGTAAACACCTATATAGCTGAATATACTTGGGTTATCGTTTGTAATGGTCTGCGTATGCATCCCTCCCATTGAAAGACCTGCTATTGCACGGTTATCTTTTCCGGTAAGAGCACGATAATTCTTCTCAATAAAAGGAACTACATCCTTTACAAGGTGTTCTTCAAATTTTCCGGCATAGCGCTGGTAGGCAGCCATTCCCTCTCCGGCCTCCATAGGTATAGGAGGAACATCATTTTGTGCACCTGCCTGGTTGGCATTCCCGTTTGTCATAACCACGATCATTGGTTTGGCTTTCCCCAGTGCAATAATGTTATCCATAATCTGGGCAGCTCTTCCCATGTTGGTCCAGGCATCTTCATCACCTCCTGCTCCATGCAGAAGATAAAAAACCGGATATTTTCCTGTTCCGGCTTCATATCCGGCCGGTGTATAAACATAAAGTCTCCTGTCCATATCGAGAACATTTGACCTGTACCAGACTTTTGCCACAGTTCCGTGGGGAACACCATTTTTCTGGAAATAGAGATCTGATGCAGGACCAGGAATTATAAAGAAGCTCTGGTAACGCGAACCATCACGACGTACCTGCACATTATTAGGATCGATAGTGCTTACCCCATCAACGGTAAATGTATATCCGTAAAGTTCAGGTGCAAGCGGACCTACTGTCAGTTCAAACATCCCGGTATCATTTTTTACCAGGGCTTCTCTGGCACCTGATCCGGCCTGCCATTCACCCGATACAGTAACTGCCCGGGCATCTCTTGAATAAACCCTGAAAGTCACGCTATTGTCCTGATTTATCTCAGGTGAGACTATCCTGGGAGGCATTCTGAATGCCGGTCTTGCAGCAGGTGCTGCAGCCGGTCTGGCGGGTTGCTGTGCAAATCCGGATAACGGGATCAACAGAATTGTAACAAATGTTACAAATAAAGTTTTTAAATTGATACTCATTATTATTTCTCCTGTTTTTTAGTTATTAATATTTTGCTTGTTCAAAGATACTGATTTCAAATATATTATTCAGATACTCCTGGGTGCTGGCATCATCTTTACCGGGAGCCGAAGGAGCAGCAGCTATCTTTGCTATTGTTTTTCCACAGAGAACTTCAGGAGGCATGGTCTGAATGAACTGACGAAGTGATAGGTTATGTTTCATAGTATAGGGGGATTGGGGGGTTACACTTCTTCCGGCACAACATATGGTTTCCTGTATTCCCTGGTCAGCATCTTGTCAGCCTCCGTATCATTTACAAATTTTTCCTTTTCCCCGTCGAATGTCAGCTCCCGGTCAAGCCTGTATGAGATATTTGCCAGCGCCGGAAGTGCTGATGACATGTATCCTTCAAGAATGTCACAATGTAAACCATCGTTATTTCCTGCCCTGATGGCATCAATGAAGTTGGCATAATGTTCGGTTCCTCCCGGAGGTGCCATGAATGTCGGATCAGCAGGTTTTTCTGCCATACCTGATCCTGCAAAAGGTTCTGTTTCACGCTTCCGGTAGGCTTTCCATGTTCCACCATCAATCTCAAGATAACCTTCCGTACCATAGAACATATTGCCTATTTTTATTCCAAGACCTGCTTCAGCATTGGAATATCTTCCACGCGTTTCAAATTCAAGGATCTTACCATCTTGATATTGGAACAATGATGTCTGTGTGTTTGGTGTCTCTTGTGAACACTCTTTCGGATCAATTCCGAAAATGTTACCCATCGAATATATTGTTAACGGATGTTCATTCTTGTTGAGTCCCCAGCGGGCAATATCGAACTGGTGGGGTCCCTGGTTGGCGGTATCTCCTCCACCTGTGTTCCAGTGCCAGTGCCAGTTATAATGAACCTTTTTTTCATTGTAAGGCTGCCATGATGCCGGACCTAACCAGATATCATAATGAAGTGATTCGGGAGGAATACTGTCTTCAGATATTCCGAACGAATCACGCGGTTTGAAGCATAATCCTTTTGCCATAAATACATCACCGATTCCATCGTCATGAAGGAATTTTATAGCTTCCATCACACCGGTTATCGACCTGTTCTGAAAGCCTGTCTGAACACGAACATTATATTTCCTTGAAGCCTCAACCATTTGACGTCCTTCAAAAACATTATAACAGGCAGGTTTCTCTACATAGACATGCTTCCCTGCCTGACATGCCCAGATAGTACCCAAAGCATGCCAGTGATTCGGAGTGGCAAAAGATACTGCATCTATATCCTTGTCATCAAAGACTTTTCGCATATCCCGTACCGTGGATGGAGTATTTCCTGTTAATTCAGATACATTCTTAATTCTGTCGGCAAAAAATTGCTCATCGGCATCACATATTGTTTTTATTATAACATTCCTGCTTTCCTTGAGTCGGCCGAAATTGTTAATATGTGTGCCCCCCTGGCCGCGGATGCCTATAACAGCAAAATTAATACGGTCGTTTGCTCCTTTTATTGATCTGTATGACCTAGCACTTAATGCCACTCCTCCAACGGCTATTCCTGCAGTTCCCATAACACTTTGTTTGATAAATTCTCTTCGTTTAGTCATTGTATTATTGGTTTAGTCAATTAAATTGTGGTTTGTCTGAATAGCTAGTTTTTTATATCATAAATTTAATACTTTTTTCATATCAGTATCTGGAAACTATAAAGAAGCTCATCTTGATAGTTTTGTTTGTAATCTGGAGATTCCTCATTACGTCCCGATAAATCGGGACTCCATTCGGAATTACAGTGTTATTTATAGAAGGGAAGAGCGGAGGCGTTTTGTGTCCACAAAACGCCTCCGCTCTATTCCCACACATTTACCCTGTCATCCCGAGCGAAGCGAGGGATCTTCTTCACCATTTACTTATCCTAATTACTTTATATTTTTTTCTTTATTTTTACTGTTGTAAAAGCAAGAATGTCAAAAACACAAATACTGATTCTGACCCTGCTCCTGTCACTCTCCATTTACAAAGTGAATGCACAGGATACACTTAAAATAAAAGGACAATTTTCGGTGTATTCCCACGTCAATCCTCATAATAAATTGCCGTGGTGGAATGGAGCCAGATATATACCGCAACTCAATTATGAACATCAGCTTGGTAAAAGAAGGATGATTGATTTTGAAGCTTCAGCAAACCTTTATGGTAATATGGGAGTACGGCCGTTTGATTCTACTGGCTTCAATGGCGTTATAAAACCTTATCGTATCTGGACACGTTACTCGACACCTCAGTTCGAGCTTCGCGCAGGGCTTCAAAAGATAAATTTTGGATCTGCCTCCATTTTAAGGCCGTTAATGTGGTTCGATCAGATCGATCCGCGTGATCCCCTGAAACTTACCGACGGGGTATGGGGTGTTCTGGCCCGTTATTATTTTCTTAATAACGCTAATATCTGGCTTTGGGGTTTATGCGGAAATGAAAACCTCAAAGGATGGGAATCACTTAATTCTGAAAAGCATACTCCTGAATTCGGAGGCCGTTTTCAAACCCCGTTACCAAAGGGAGAAGCAGGATTTTCATTTCATCACAGAACAACAGACTGCAGCAGCCTGTCAGACTCAACCACTATTCTTGGAAAAGTCCCGGAAAACCGCTTTGGATTTGATACAAAGTTCGATATAGTAGTTGGCTGCTGGCTGGAAGCTTCATGGTCGAATTATGGTGAAGATCTGGGAATATATTCCAGCCAGGAAATCATTAATCTGGGAATTGATTATACATTCGGAATTGGTAACGGACTTACAGTAATTTACGAACAATTGATAGCCTCTTTCGATGAACATCCGTTTGAATTCAATAACTCAATCACCTTTTCATTGTTGAATTTTACATATCCGGTTAGTATGTTCGATAATTTAAGCGCCATTATTTACTACGACTGGACCAACAACAAAATATATAACTTCGTAAACTGGCAAAGGCAATTCAATAAATTAACATTTTACCTGATGGGTTATATAAATCCGAAGGAGTATAATATACCCACACAGCGGGCTGATGAGATTTTATATGCAGGAAGCGGAATACAATTAATGCTGGTATTTAACTATTAGTAATGATAAATTAAATATAAAAAGAACCTTACTATCAAAAATCAAAAAAGATGGAAGACAACTTGATTATCAAAACACACAACCTCACTAAACGTTTCCCCATGGGGAAAAGTGAGTTTACTGCCCTCAAAGGCATTGATATCAGTCTTGGCACCGGTGAATTTGCAGGACTGATAGGGCCGAGCGGATCAGGTAAGACCACACTGCTGAATATTGTCGGGTCGCTTGATACACCAACCGAGGGGGAAGTAATAGTCCTTGATCAGTCCATTGGTAATTTAACAGCAAAAGGAGCAGCTAAACTCCGGAAAGAGAAAATCGGATTTATTTTCCAGAGTTACAACCTGCTGGCAGTGTATACTGTTTTCGAAAATGTTGAGTTTCCACTTTTACTGCTTAAATATTCGGCAAACGAACGGAAAAAAATGGTAATGGATGCGCTGGAGTGGGTCGGTCTTCTTGATAAAATAAAGCAAAAACCTCCTCAGCTTTCAGGCGGGGAATGCCAGAGGGTTGCCATTGCGCGTGCAATGGTAAAAAATCCGGATCTTGTGGTTGCAGATGAACCCACTGCAAACCTTGATGCTGCTAACTCTCATAATGTTTTGCAAACAATGGCCAAGCTAAACGAGGAAATGAAAACCACTTTTCTTTTTGCTACCCATGATGAGAAAGTCATCGGATATCTGAAAAGGAAAATATACCTGAAGGATGGTAAGGTGGATAAAGATGAGACACTTTAAAATGAAAGACAATGAAACTTGCTATAAAACTGGCATTTAAAAATCTTATTGGTGCAGGGTTACGTACCTGGCTCAATGTGATCGTATTGTCGTTCTCCTTTGTTTTCATAATTGCTGCAAGGGGAATCCTTGTAGGCTGGGACCGTCAGGCAAAAAATGATATGACCGACTGGGAGATAGGAGAAGGTCAATACTGGAATGTAAACTATGATCCTTATGATGCTTTTACACTGAATGATGCACACGGACCAATACCTGATGAATTTCAAGCAGAGATTGACGAAGGCACTATGGTACCCGTCCTGATCACACAGGGTACCCTCTTTAATGAGGGACGGATGCAATCTATCCTGATAAAAGGTATAAATCCCGAGCAGACACTACTTGAACTGCCTACACATAAGCTGGATACTCTGGTTGATGCAATACCTGCCATTATTGGTTCCAATATGGCCGGCACAAATAAACTTCAACTAGGGGATTATGTTACGATCAGGTGGCGTGACAAAAACGGCACTTTTGATGCGACTGATATCTGCATTACAGATATTTTTACTACCAATGTTCCAACTGTCGATGCAGCCCAGGTATGGATCCCGCTGAAAAATCTTCAATCAATGACACTCATGTCTGGAGAAGCGACAATATTGACGTTCGGTGACAAAGAGAAAGTAAGGGAAGAAACTGAAAACTGGAAGTTAATGACCCTTAAAGCACTGGTGAGCGATATTGAAGAAATGATAAAAACAAAATCGGTGGGACAGGCTATTTTCTATATAATCCTGCTTGTGCTTGCCCTTCTGGCAATATTTGACACACAGGTTCTTTCCATTTTCCGCAGGCAAAAGGAAATCGGCACCTATGTTGCCCTGGGATATACCCGGAATCAAGTGGTGGGACTCTTTACCATTGAAGGTGCCATGCATGCCATATTTGCTGCTTTTGTGGGTGCCATTTACGGTATACCCCTGCTTGCATGGCTTGCCAGTAAGGGAATTACTCTGGGTGTATCTTCTGCCGATTTTGGTATTGCCATTGCTGATACCATGTACCCCGCTTACAGCGGAGCATTGGTGATAGGTACTACACTTATTGTCTTATTGGCCACAACAATAGTCAGTTACTGGCCATCAAGAAAAATTGCCAGAATGAATCCAACTGAAGCATTAAGGGGGAAATTACAATGATACGTTTTCTATTAAAAGGACTTTTACGGGATAAAAGCAGGAGTCTTTTACCCATTATAGTAGTAGCCATTGGTGTTATGCTCGCAGTATTCGCACATGGATATATCAATGGACTCATGGTAGACATGATAGAACAAACAGCCCGGTTATCAACCGGTCATGTAAAGGTAATGACAAAGGCTTATGCCGATAATATGGACCAAGTTCCCAACGACCTGGCGCTTATGGAAGTAAGTGCTCTTAAGGAGGATCTCGAAATGACTTTTCCTGATATGAAATGGGTAATCCGCATTAAATTCGGCGGTTTAATTGATGTGCCCGATGAAAACGGAGAAACCCGGAGCCAGGGACCGGCCATGGGCATTGGCATGGATCTTCTTTCAGGGGATTCAGAAGAGGTAGAACGCCTGAATCTCAACAAATCACTTGTACGGGGTTCGATACCTGCAACTCCGGGCGAAGTATTGCTGAGTGAGGATCTGTCTCAGAAACTAAAGGTAAATCCGGGCGAAGAGGTAACACTTATCGGATCCACCATGAATGGTGGTATGGCTATTCATAATTTCCGCGTTTCGGGAACCATAAGGTTCGGAAATACCGGGCTTGACCGTGGAACGGTAATTGCTGACCTTAAAGATGTACAGGCTGCACTGAACATGGATGATGCTGCCGGTGAGATACTGGGATTCTTCAAAAGCGATTATTATGATGACGAAGTTGCTGCACCTGTTCTTTCAAAGTTTAATGAAAAATTTGCAGGAAATGAGGGTGAGTTTGATCCTGTTATGCTCCGTCTGAGGGACCAGGAGGGACTCAGCTTGTTCGTTGACCTGACAAACAGTATAGGAGCGATAATAACAATAGTCTTTATGATAGCAATGTCTCTGGTACTCTGGAATGCAGGTTTACTTGGTGGCCTCAGGCGCTATGGTGAAATAGGGATACGTCTGGCCATTGGTGAGGAAAAAGGTCATGTATACCGGACAATGTTAAGTGAATCGGTGATGATCGGAATAGCCGGCACAATTATTGGAACTGCCATAGGACTGGGATTATCCTGGCTTATGCAAACCTATGGTATCGACATAAGTGAGTTTACAAAAAATGCCACCTCAGCTATAATGATGCCTGATGTTATAAAGTCGAGGATCACTCCTGCCGATTTTTACATAGGGTTCATACCTGGTGTGCTATCCACGCTGGCAGGGACAATGTTATCAGGAGTTGGCATATATAAAAGAGAAACTGCACAGCTCTTCAAGGAGCTGGAAGCCTAAATATAAAGTCATAATTATGAAGAAATTATTTTTTATACCAATAATCTTTTTATCGCTGGGCGTTTCAGCTCAGAGTGCAGATGAAATTATTGACAGAGTGGACCGGAATATGTCATCAGAGAACAGGGTATTTGAATCAACAATGACAATTCATGGCAGAAGGAGCAGCAGGACCATAACCTCAAAATCATATTCGGCAGGTGATAAAAAATCTTTCACCGAGTACCTCTCCCCTGCACGTGAACAGGGGACGAAGATGCTGAAGCTCGAAAATCAGCTCTGGATCTATTCACCTTCCACCGACAGGACTATCCAGATCTCGGGACACATGCTCCGCCAGTCGGTAATGGGTTCGGATCTATCGTATGAAGATATGATGGAAGACAGGAAACTGACTGAGGTTTATAATGCAGAGGTAGCCGGTAGCGAGGAGTTTAATGAAAGACTATGCTGGTTGTTAGAACTAACAGCAAAAGTGGAAGATGTGGCTTATGCCAGACGAAAAATGTGGATCGACAGAGAAAGGTATATACCACTTAAAGAGGAGTTGTATGCTAAAAGCGGACAACTGCTTAAACGATCAATCCTCAGCAATGTAGAGAGAGTGGAGGGAAGATGGTTCCCTACGACAATCGTTTATAAAGACATGCTGAAAGAAGGTGATGGTACACAGTTCAAAATAACAAGTATTAAATTCAACCAGAGTATCCCGGAATATATTTTTACAAAAGCTGCACTGAAACAATAGGGATAAAAAATACAGGTTTCATTCAGGGTCTTTTAAACTATAAACCATTTAGTCGTTTACATAAGTCTTATAGCTGCTACAGATCTATCTAAGAATTTAACTATGTGCAGTTGGATAATTATTTCTTACATCTGATTATATTTAACCTGGAATTAAAAAAAACATTATGGATAGAAGAGATTTTTCGAAGAAAATTGTTGGTGCAGGCATATTACTGCAGGGCGCTACAATTGATTCATTCTCAGATTCTTCAAAAACAGACATTCTCAAAGAAGAGAACCTCTCGGTCAGGGAATTCGACGTAATAGTCGCAGGAGGTGGAACCGCTGGTGCTGTTGCTGCAATTGCAGCATCAAGGAACGGAGTAAAAACAGCTCTAATTGAAAGTAAAGGTTATGTGGGCGGCACTGTTGTGGAAGGCGGGACCGCACTTCACAGCTTTTTTAATCTCTGGAAAGCTTTTCCCGGGGTCAAAAAACGCCAGGTAGTAAAAGGTATTGCGCAGGAAATCATAGACCGCCTTCTGCTTGTTGGAGGGACAACCGGACATGGCGATGTTACCGGCAAAATCGATTACGACTGTGTCTGTACAGCCATTGATACTGAATTATATAAACTCGTAGTTCTTGAAATGCTTGCTGAGGCAGGAGTAAATGTGTTCACAAATACCCTGGTTGCCGGAGCAGGAAAAAAAGGTTCATCCATAACCGGTGTTATTACGCAAAGCCGGATGGGACAGGAGTTCTTCAAAGCTAAATGTTTTGTTGACAGTACTGCATACGGAGATCTTTCTGCCTATGCAGGCGCTGAATATAAAGAGCTGAATGATCATCCTGTATGCAACAGTATGGGACTGGGCAATGTAAACATAGAAAAGCTTTATGCATACCTGGTGAAGAACAATGCTCTGGGAGATCTGGCCTATGGCTTGCGGGACGGTAAGGAGGGTCAGATTATAAGGTTTGGAAGTGAAAGCGGATATACCATAAGGGGCAAGCTTCCTGACGAATTTGTAGATGGTGTGGTAAAACTTGGATCTGGTCTCATAACAACAACGGTACATAACAATTACCTCATGTTTATAAAAGTTAATTATAAATTGCCGGTGAGCCCCACAAACAGGGATGAGGTAGCAAAAGCCGAACTGATTATCAGGCAGAATCAGTATAAAACCCTGGAATTATTCCGTAAGTATCTGCCCGGATGTGAACATGCCTTCATTGCACGCACCAGCCCGTCACTTAATATAAGACGTGGCCGCACTATTACCTGCGACTATGATATAAAACTGGCCGATGTTATTGAGGCCAGACATTTTGATGACGATATTATGGTATACGGATTTCATGATTCAGCACCAAGATACCAGGTTAAAAACGGAGGCACTTACGGTATGCCATACAAAGCGCTGAGAGTAAAAGGCATAGACAACCTTCTTGCTGCCGGGATGTTAATCACGACTGATTTCCAGGCACATATGTCAACCCGCAATACGGTTTGCTGCATGGGGCAGGGGCAGGCTGCCGGGACAGCAGCAGCATTATGTACATCAAAAAATCTTGGTACCCGTGATCTTAAATACAACGATCTGAGACAAGCCCTTGAGAATGGAAATGTGTATTTTGAGAGTTGATCTCCATATCTCTGTTAAGCAATGCCTATCGAATATCAGATTGCCGGACATTGATCATTTTTTCAGTCATCTCATCTCTCGAATTCAATTTTAAATCCCGGAACCGGCCATGAAGGCAGTTTGGCCGGCTTTTTAATTATCATAGCGGCATCAGTTTGTGACCACTTGACTTTTACATCGCTCCCAAGCATTTTAACGGATGCAACAGGATTCTCAAGGTATTTTGAATTTTTACCCAATGAATTTATAAGTATATCCTCAGTGGGAGTTCCCAGACAGAATGCATATAAAACTCCATCTTTTGCGGTAAACCTGATATCTTTTACATTGAATTTATAGTTTTCGTTGAATCTACCGGGTTTGACTGCTTTAGCCTCAGCAGATTTCTCACCGAATATTTTCCATGGGTGTGTTCCATAAATTCCTTCTCCGTTGGCAGCAGTCCATACACCTATTTCATCAAGAATCATAAGCATATCAGGTTCGAGATCTCCTTCAGGTGTCTGGACAACATTTAAAAGCAGATTCCCATTCTTACTGACGATATCAACAAGCATTTGTATAACATCGTTCGACGTTTTATAATTCTGGCCGGTGCGGTAATACCAGTCACCTATAGATGTATCGGTTTGCCAGGGATAAGGACTTACAGAATCCAGGACACCTCGTTCAACATCTTGAACCCATTTCCCGCCAGAAGATTGTTTGCAGGTATAAACTGCATTAAGATTACCATTATTCCTGGCCATATCCTGATTATAATAATGAGCTATAAGACTCCTTCCAATATCTTCAAATGGCATCTGGCTGTCGGAATATAGGAGATCAGGATGGTAATTGTCAATAAGTTCCTTTATGCTGCTGAACCATTCTACCTGGAAGATAAAATTATTGGTCAGCCATCCTTTATCGTCAGGCGTTGTTGGTGCATGGTACAGATCGCTGTATTTCGGATCAGCGCCATCATAAGGGACACCTTGCTTTGGACCTTGAGTATCAGATCTATGAGCTACCTGGAACCATGTATAACTGGCGCCAAGATGCTCAGAAACGCCGAATTTCAGTCCCTGCTTCCTGGCCGCTTCCTGCCATATGGCTACCACATCTTTTCCCGGACCCATATTCACAGCGTTCCACCTGTGGATCTTTGAGTCCCACAGGAAAAAATTGTCGTGGTGTGATCCCATGCTTACAAAATATTTCGCACCGGTCTTTTTATAGAGTTCCATCAGTTTGTCGGGATCCCATTTCTCTGCTTTCCAGAGTGATATAATATCTTTATATCCGAATTCCGAAGGATGACCATAATGTTCCAGATGATATTTGTAAGCAGGATCTTTCTCCAGGTATATCCTTCTTGCATACCAGTCGCCCTGCCTGGGAACAGCCTGTGGACCCCAGTGAGACCATATTCCGAACTTGGCATCGCGGAACCATTCAGGGCAATGATATTGAGTTAATGATTCATCCGATGGTTTATAAGGCCCGTCAGCTATCGGAAGCTTTCCCGTCTGAGCTGTAAGAGTAACAGAAAAAATCAGGATGAGCAAATTCGTCATACTGAATCCTTTGGAAAATTTGGTTTTCATGGTCTTGCGTCTTTTTACTTTTATACTTTTACTTCTTTCTTTTGTCTTGCCGGTCGCCGATGGCCTTTTTAATACCTCACTTTTATCTTTACAGATCCCTTAATCGGTTTATCGGAAACAACAATAACATAACCTCCCCCGCATCCCGAGGTTATAGCTCCCGGGTAATATGGGAAGTATTTTGTTTCAATTTCATTCATGATCGAATCAGGTACCGTATAAGGTAAGATTTTTTTCCATAAAAGGAGTGTATCCTTTACAGCTTTTCCCATATCTATGACATCTTTTTTAAGAATGGCTTCCCAGCATCTGTAACCCGATTCCCCAAGTTCTTTAATAAGTTGTTTTTCAAGGTTCATTATTTTAAGAGGATCATATCCTTTGGGACGTGGAGTCATCGGGACAAGGTACAATACATGCGACAGCCAGTCGCATATATCTTTTCCGGTTGTAGATTCAATTTTTTCGGGCCAGTAGCCTCCGTTGTAATAAAGCCTGTTTATTCCAGGGAATAAAAGTCCAATATGATCCTGAGAGCCTGATATATATTTTTTCCCCGGAGGATTCTCGGCGCCAAAAAGGAGTTTCGCGTTTTCTTCATGGTCACCTGCCGGGTAAATGTTGCCCCAGAGCTTTATTCCGATTTCCCTGGAGCTTGTTGCCAGTCCTGACCGGTCGTTGAAATTCATAGTCGGCCATATCTGGGCAACCACCACGGAACCGGGATGGATCTTTGATACCCAGGGCTGATCGATCCAGCCGCCGGCAAGACACAATCTGTATGGGAACCGCATTCTCCTATTTGTTCCTGAACCTGACCTTGCCGGTAATCCAGGCTCCGGAATACGTTCAAAAATAAGATATTGTATCCCAAGTTTTTTACAGAGGTTTTCTTTCTCTGAAGTATGGCCGTCGCCGTTTACGATGAAAATATCAGGTTTTAACCTCTTCATGTCCGGTTCAAAGTCCAGCAGCCCCATTCCTGAAGCGAGGAAAGCATCATGGACATATCTTATGGATCTTACTATATATAACCGCTCTTCTTCAGAAAATACAGGCTTCTTCCCTTTCAGAGAAAGAAGGTTTTCATCTCTTCCTATACTGACATATAAATCACCATAAGCTGCAGCTGTTTTAAAAAAAGCTATATGACCGCCATGAAGGAGGTCATAACTTCCGCTGACAAGAACTTTCTTAACATTCATATCCTGCAGAGGCTACTTGTTGAAGTTGAATGCTTCATTAAAACCATCTACTGCCTTATAGCAGTTTTCCCTCAGCCGCAGATCAGGAACCAGGTTTTCTGCTTCATCTGCGAGCTGGTACCATTCATTCAATTGTTTGATATCGACTGTTCTTACAATGTGGCCTTTTCTGATAAGCTCTTTAACAAGATGCCCCTCTATGAAACCTCCGGCACCTGTTATAACTATCTTTTTCATATTATGTATTACAAAAGTCTGTTCTTAATGAATATAATCAATGAATTTTATAAAGTCCTGCACCGTGGCTGCTTACAAACCGGCTGAAAACATCAGTGAATTTCCCGATTTTTTTTCCTGTCCACAGATCCTTTACTATATGAGATCCTGTCAATCCAAGCTGCTCAAATTTTACTGATATCTCAGCTTCCGGAAGATCAGAAGTATTAAAGAGAGCAACATATCTGTCACCTGTCTGAGGATCATCAGCGGTCCATGCAATAAGGTCATCTTCTCTGAAAAGCTGCCTGTTATTAATGCTATACTGATTTACTTTAAGAACATTTTTATTGGTTATCAGGGAGACTGTAAACTCATCATTGTCGGGAAGATTGCCGCCGAACATCAGTGGCGATCGGAAAATGGCAAAGAGAGTCATTAAAGTATACTGCTCATCTTTTGTGAATCTGCTCATCCTTGGCTGACCTCTTTCAGCACGTATTCCTATTCTTCCGAGAGGGAGCATGTCAGCATCAGGATAATAGCCGGATCCTCCGTAAGAAGTCCAGCTGTTACATACTTCAAATTCCTGTTTAAGGTCCATCCACCTGTCCCAGAAATCGTCGGTAGTACGCCACATATTTGCATGATTCTTGAGGAATTTTGCATCTTCTACCTTGTTCCCGCTGGGTGATATGCTTAAAACAATAGGCCTTCCGCAATTATCAATAGCTTGCCTTATCAGTGCAATTTCTTCAAGCCGGCCGGAAAGATCATCAACCTTTATAAAGTCAATTCCCCATGAAGCATAAAGCTGAAAAATGGAATTATAGTAATCCTGTGCACCCTCTTTCCCCGAAACAATGGTGTACATATCCTTCAGCCAAAAGCATTGATTTTCGATAGTGTGAATATCCCGGGCTTTTGCACTGCTTCCTAAGATGGGTGTGTTTTTCTGAACGGCAATTACCGGGATCCCGCGCATAATATGTATTCCGAATTTCAGCCCTTTGCTATGGACATAGTCAGCAAGCGGTTTAAATCCTTTGCCGCCGGCTGCAGAAGGAAAACGATTAACTGCCGGCTGGAAACGTCCATATTCATCCATTACATATCTAGGATCAGTCTGATTATAACCTCCGGCTTTATCGTTTTCGACATACCACCTTATATCCACCACTACATATTCCCATCCAAATTTCTTCAAATGTTTTGACATGTAATCGGCATTAGCTTTTACTTCATCTTCTACAACAGTCGGACCAAAGCAATCCCAGCTGTTCCAGCCCATAGGTGGTACTTGCGCCCACTTATGAAACGAAAGGATTTTATCGTTGCCGTCACCAGCTTTCTTTTGAGATTGACCCGGAATGTAAATTGCAAATAATAAAATACTTGTAATAAATACACTTAAAATATTTGTCCTGAATGATAAATGCTTTTTTTTCACTTTATTGATTATTTTGAGTCTTTAAATTATACTATTTAATCTCGTTATGGCGGTATATCTTGCCAATAATATTTTTGGGCAGTTTCAGTCCGGTAAATTCACCTTTAAACTTATCTGAAGTCATAACTTCATCTGTTGTAGAATACTTCCAGTCGTCAGGCTATGTATCATGTATCATTTTCTTAGATGCTTTATTATTCCTGCAGCCTGAATATCCTATGTCTGTCCCGTAAAGGAACCTGATCAGGTTATAGAGTCACGGATCAAATAGAGCTGTAATCCTATATTCTTAATTGTTTTACATGAATTCAGCGAGGTCAATAGCAGACCTGTAAATGCTAACTGAATAACAGAAGGGAAGAGGTCTCCTTTTTTCATAATTGATCAGGATTCAATTTTAACGAAAGATACAAATTATATTAAAAAGTTGAAAGCCTGAAGGGTTGAAAGGCTGAATAGATCACTGTGAAATAAATTTCAATAAAGGTATTAGTATCGGCTTTCCTTTTTCTGCTCTGTAGATGATTCCTGAAGAATCTTTTTCCTGGTGAACATATGGATTCATCTTGCTGACAAAGGTCAGGGCCCTCTCCCTGGCTTCATTACTGTACTTTATAAATACAGGGTGAACGGCTGCGATCAGGTCGACAAGTTCATCTTCATTGGTAATAACTGTTCCTTGAGGCCATTCCGCACCACTGCCTTCTTCCCGGGAAATTACCACAATTCCTCCTGATGGGATCCAGTTCATCCAGTTCATCTCATCGCCTGCATTTTTTTCGCTTCCATGCTTTATTATTGCTTCTAAATAGTATCTCTTCAGCCCCTCTTTAAATAGTGGCGGCAACTTTGTAGCATCAATATAACCAGATATCAGACGGCAATTATTATAATGGCCGGCACTGAAATTATAATCTTCTGACATAAGATGTCCGTTATTGTTTACCAGATATACTGCAAAGAGTTCAACCAGTGATCTGAATTCCACTGTAGATGTATCCGCTGAAGGATTATTCCTGCTGATAAATTCTCTGACCGCCTTTAAATATCCCTTTTTATCTGAACTACCCGGATTGAAATCTGTTGTAATTGTTTTAATCTCCTCCGGCACCTCTTCAAGTCTCTCAATAACCAGGACAGCTTTGGGTACCAGTCGGCGTCCTTCATCCCTGAGGGCCGGTTCAGTTATTGCAGAATCGTCTCTTTTTATTTCTTCTGTATCAATTTCGAATGATCCTGAAGCGAGACCGCTTGCTGAAACTGTGATCCGTATCTTTCCTGCCTTCCCTGTTGATCTTATCACGTTAAATACCGGCATCTCCGTATATCTTGCTCCCTGATCAGAACTATATCTGCCTCTGACCGATTCATACACCGGTGGTCCCGCCAGCGTTGCCGGTCCTGTTACTGACCATTTAATTGTGTTTGCGGCCCCGATGACGTGATTGCCCTGTGAATCAACAATATCTGCAGTTATTATGGCTACTGAGCCGCGATTTGCTCCGATCTTCTTGTGCGATCCTTTGACTACAATCTTTGCCGGTTCTCCTGACCCTGTTTTCTGATCAACTGTCTCACTTTCGGATGCAGGATACTGTTCAAGCACCTTAAACACCAGGTTATCATATCTGTGCCTGGCAAATGAACCGGCTGATCCGCCGGTGACCCGGTATGCAGTCAGTATCCGGGTTGTATCTTCTGCACTGGCATACTTTGAGTCTGCAGCATGATCTGTCATGCTGCCCATGCTCCAGAATAAAATGGAGGGGTGATTCCTGTCGCGGCGTATCATCTCTCTCATCTGTTGTTCCTGCATCTTTGCGGAGAAGGGCTGATTCCCTGTGCTGGGTGATTCTTCAATAACCACAAAGCCTTGATTATCTGTAAGTTCATATACCTGCTTATTCCCAGGATGACCGTAAGTAAGCAGGAAGTTACACAGGCGTTTCTCTGCAAAATTTTTGAAATCCATTGCAGAAATCCAGCCGGGCACAACTGCTCCGAGCCATGGATATTCCTGCCGATATATTCCGCCATTTATTATCAGCTTTTTGCCATTCAGATACAGGGCATTCTCATTGTAATCCCATCGGAACCACCTGAATCCCATGGGACTTGTATAGCTGTCAGTTACACTGACTCCGTCGGTCACTTCGGAGCAGACCCGGTACATGTAAGGATTATCCGGTGACCACAGATGTGGTTTCTTTACTTTCTTTGATACCTGGTCGAATTCGTATAACTGTCCCGGGTTAATTGTATTTTTCGATTTTATTGTCTGAATTATTTTTCCTGAAGCATCTATTAAATAAGTAATCAGCATGCAATTCTTTGGCTGGTCATAATCATTTTTCACCCAGGTCCGGATCCTTACTACTGCAGCTTTTTCTGATACCATCGGTGTGGTAATAAAGGTACCTCCTTCATGTGATGCTGATCCCTGCATAGGTATATACAGCTTCTCTTTTATTGAAATTGTAATATTCCTGTTCACACCACCGTAAACATCAAAGTTGGCGGGATTCATCGGCGGTATATTATATTCGTCATTTTTCCTGTTATTTACAGCAATCGCCAGAACATTATCCTTTCCAGGGACAATAAGGCCGGTCAGGTCAAAATCAAATGAGCCGTACCCTCCCTTGTGATCACCCAGATACTTTCCATTCAGCCAAACCTTGCAGTATTTCTGAACCCCTTCAAATTCAACAAATATCTTTTGTCCTGCAAACCTCTCACTAACAGCAAAATGCTTGCGGTACCAGCCCCATCCTCTCCACCAGTAGGGAGTATCATTTTCCGATGTATCTTTAATAAAAGGGTGGATATCACCTGTGGTCTCATAGGTTGACCAGGTATGAGGAATACTGATTGTCGGCCAGTTCAGATCATTATAACCTGCAGCTTCATATCCATCTCCTGCGTTCTCATTCGGATAATAATTGAAGGTCCAGTTGGTGTTGATTGTCTTTTCGATCCTTGGACATTCAACTAAATCTGTCAACTTCTTTTGTGCAGCCGTTGAATAAAAACACGATACTACCAGGAAGAGTATTATGATTTTCTTCATAGCAGGAATTTTTCTGACAATAAAATTACTATAAATCTCCGGTAAAACATTTTTATTAATTTAATTAAAAAAAATAAACTTTTTCTTTGATCTATTAAAATAAAATCTATCTTTGTCCGTCGATTTATAAAAAACAATGACGAAAACTTTAATACATATTATTACCCTCATCCTTATAATTGTGCCCAGCACATGATCCGGGAATAATATGTATTACTATAACTGTACAGAAGCTTTCCGGATGACCGGGAAGCTTTTTTTTAAAATGATTTTTTCAGTATGAAGAAAAGGTTAAGAAGCTCAAAAACCACTACAGGCAGGAACATGGCGGGAGCCAGGAGCCTTTGGCGTGCCAACGGAATGAAGGAGGAGCATTTCGGCAAACCTGTTATAGCCATTGTCAATTCGTTTTCCCAGTTTGTTCCCGGACATGTTCATCTTCATGAAACCGGACAGCTGGTGAAAAGGATTATTGAGAATCGCGGATATTTTGCTGCCGAATTCAATACAATAGCAATTGATGACGGTATAGCTATGGGCCACCAGGGTATGCTTTACTCCCTGCCCTCACGCGAGCTTATAGCCGACAGTGTTGAATATGTCTGCAATGCACATTGTGCAGATGCGATGATCTGTATCAGCAACTGCGATAAAATTACTCCGGGAATGCTGATGGCGGCGCTTAGACTCAATATACCTGCCGTTTTTGTATCGGGCGGACCTATGGAGGCAGGTATTCTGGGGAACAGACATCTCGACCTTGTGGATGTAATGATAGATGCTGCCGACAAAAGCATCAGCGAAAAGGAACTGGAAGAGATTGAAAAATCTGCATGTCCTACCTGCGGATCCTGCTCGGGAATGTTCACTGCTAACTCGATGAACTGTCTCAATGAGGCCCTGGGCCTTGCGCTCCCCGGAAACGGAACAGTGGTAGCTACACATGTCAACAGGATTAACCTGATTAAAAAAGCAGCAGAACTTATCGTTGATCTTACATACAGGTACTATTATGATGGTGATGAGAGTATACTTCCACGATCAATAGCTACCCGGGCAGCTTTTCTGAATTCCATGGCGCTCGATATTGCCATGGGTGGCTCGACCAATACAGTGCTGCATCTCATGGCACTCGCCAGTGAGGCAAAAGTAGAGTTCACAATTAAAGATGTTGATGAACTCTCACGGAGAATTCCGAATTTATGCAAGGTGGCTCCAAGCTCTTATTATCATGTACAGGATGTTAACCGTGCCGGAGGCATAATGGCAATAATGGGAGAGCTTGAACGTGGCAAACTTATAGACACCTCAGTGAGACGTGTTGATTATCAATCACTTAAGGAGGCAATAAAAGACTGGGATATTATGGGTGGAAATGCAAAACCTGAAGCAAATTCTCTTTTTATGAGTGCACCGTCGATGAAACATAGTCTTGTAATGGGATCTCATGACACCATGTATGATGAAACCGACACCGACAGAAGAAAAGGATGTATAAGAAGCATTGAATTTCCATACAGCCGTGATGGAGGATTAGCTGTTCTCTTCGGGAATATTGCCGAAAATGGCTCTATTGTAAAAACTGCAGGTGTTGACCGGGCATTACTTAGCTTCTCTGGTCCTGCCGTTGTATTTGAATCCCAGGAGGAGGCCTCTGAAGGGATACTGAACGGAAAAGTGAAGGCAGGAGATGTGGTTGTTATCAGATATGAGGGCCCTAAAGGAGGTCCGGGAATGCAGGAGATGCTCTATCCTACCTCCTACATCAAATCAAAAGGACTCGGTGAAAAATGTGCTCTTATTACCGATGGCAGATTTTCAGGCGGCACATCCGGATTATCAGTCGGACACATCTCACCTGAAGCTGCCGCCGAAGGTACACTTGCACTTATTCGCAACGGCGATATTATAGAGATTAAGATTCCTGATCGCAGTATTAATATTAAAATAAGTGATAATGAGTTAAAAACCCGTCGAAAGAAAGAAGAAGCAAAAGGCAGTAATGCCTTTAAACCGGAAACCAGGAAACGGGAAATACCTGCTTCATTAAGAGCTTATGCAGCATTTGTGAGTTCAGCAGATAAAGGAGCAGTAAGGATGGTTTAATAAGTTGAAGAGGGCTGAAGAAGTTAAAGAAATAATAAGATAATCAGATCGCATGATTGCACTATAAATTAATAAATATGAAATCTCAAAAAGAAACAAAACAAGAGAAGGCAAAAATTAACGGTAAGAAAGAGATAACAGGTGCAGAGGCATTATTGAGATGCCTGATTGAAGAGGGAGTAGATACCATCTTCGGGTACCCCGGAGGAGCCATAATGCCGGTATACGATAAATTGCTGGATTATAAAAGCAAACTGAGGCATATACTTACCCGTCACGAACAGGGAGCGGCACACGCTGCCCAGGCTTACTCTATGGTCACAGGCAAGCCGGGGGTATGCTTTGCAACATCAGGTCCTGGTGCAACAAACCTGATAACCGGGATTGCCAACGCCTATCTTGACTCTGTTCCGGTGGTATTCATAACTGCCCAGGTAGTATCATCACTCATCGGGACAGATGCCTTCCAGGAGACAGATATTCTCGGCGTATCGATGCCAGTTACAAAATGGAACTGCCAGATAAAGAAAACTGAAGATATCCCCGCAATGATAGCCAAAGCTTTCTACCTGGCAACAACCGGCAGACCAGGACCTGTGCTGATCGATATCACAAAGGATGCTCAGCAGCAAAAACTCTCATTTAAATATGAAAGATGCAATTACCTGAGAAGCTACAATCCACATATTCCATTGAATACCAGGGCAATAGAATCAGCTGCAATAATGATAAACCATGC
>Ga0307419_10000449_pt1 | contig 20621 bp, 17 predicted proteins | sample SalMarWE160230MG_2_FD_202512 | JGI IMG/M metagenome (GOLD analysis project Ga0307419, IMG submission 202512) | Salt marsh sediment microbial communities from the Plum Island Ecosystem LTER, Massachusetts, United States - WE1602-30 | ecosystem: Environmental > Aquatic > Marine > Intertidal zone... | reverse complement strand
AAGGTGTCATGGTGATCCGATTCTTTAAAGTAAGCCCCTGGATACGAAACGAAGTAAAGATAAGAGACTCAGCGGTCATGGTACTCTCCTCCATTTCACAGAAAAGAAATGAATACCACCAGTGAACTGGTGGTATCATGAGGCCCCCCTGAAGGGGGGTCTCAGACCCAGCTACTCAATGGTTATGTTATAGGGTAGGCTCCTCTTGGAGCATATCCATTTGTTCTTGGTTTCTGATGTATTTTCGGATAGCTTCTTCATCAAGACCTACTGTGCTGACACAGTACCCTCGTGCCCAAAATGTCCGCCCTCGCACCATTCGGCTACTTCTTGTTCCAAAGCTCATCACCTCCGATGCGCTTTTGCCTTTCAGAAGCCCAATGGTGTTCGCCACAGCATATTTGGGCGGTATGGAGACACACAAGTGAATGTGATCCGGCATCGCGTGTCCTTCTATAATCTCTACCCCCTTGATTCGCGCCCATTGCTTGATCGTATCCACTACTATCCGTCTCTTGGCTCCGTATAATTCTTTGCGTCTATACTTTGGTATAAAGACAATGTGGTACTTACAATCCCAAACTGAATGTGATAATCTATTGAAACGTTCCATTAAAATCTCCTTCAATTGAGTAGCTGGCACGCTCATTGTAGGAGATTCTTTTCTTTCTCGACACTAATCACTGGCATAGCCATTGTTCATACCACTGGCATGCCAGTGGTTTATTCCTTCGAATTAGGTTCGGGCCAAGCCAACACCTGCACTATGACAGATCATTTTCAATCTTATTGGAAATAGAGAGTAACCTAGTTTTTTACCAGCATCCCGTCTCCACTCTCCACGCGCTCAATAGATCCAGTTGGGCCGCTCCGCCACCCACGCATCCACGGTCTCCCGCAGCCAGGGCTCGAGATCCTTGGCCATGTAAAATTTCGGGAACAAGAGATTGTCGTCAGGAGAGATCAACCCCTCCCGGAGGGCGATAGAGGCAAGCCCGGTGTAAGGGTAAATACGGATGCCGATGGTGATCTTGAGCGCATCGAGGGGGAGGGAATCGACAAAAGACAGACTTTCTTCGACGGTTTCTTTCGTTTCACCGGGACCTCCCAGAAGGAGAAACCCCATCTGCCGGATGTCGTGCTCCGCGAGGAGCCGGCTGGCCTGCCGGATCTCTTTGGGGCCGAACCTCTTGTTCATGACATGGAGGATATTCTCGGACCCGCTTTCGAATCCCAGGCTCACCTCTGTGCATCCGGCCTCTGACATGGCCCGGATCAGAGAGGAGTTAACCCTTCCGGGATAGAGGATGCACCGCCAGGTTATTGCAATATGGGCCTCGGCGATTTTCCGGCAAAGAGTCTCGGCGTATGCGGGTGGGAGGTTGAAGGTATTGTCCACAAAGTAGATTCTGGGAAATCCGGCCGATGTCCACCCGCACAGGGCCTTCACGACAGCCTGCGGGGATCGCCGGCGGATCAGGCAACCTTCCACAAGGGCCGTCGAACAATAATTGCAGCTCAAGGGACAGCCTCGCCGTGTCTGAAGCGGGAGCCAGATTTTTTCGCGTCCGGCATCCGGAAGGGGCATCGATGACGGATCCGGCAGCGGATACCCGTCCAGGTCTCGCACGAATGTCCTTTCCGCCTGGAGGCCCTTTCCCGGCAGATAGAGCCCTGGAACCGAAAGGTCGGCCTTTTGTCCCAAACGCTCCAGCAGAAGCGTAAAGGACTTCTCTCCTTCTCCCTGGATCCCCATATCGGCCCCCAGATACTGGAGGCTGCTCTCCGGGAAAATGCTGTAGCCTGCACCCCCCAGCACGATGGGCGCGTCCGAGGCGTTACGGCAGCAGGAGACGGTCTCCTTGGCCCTTTCCAGCAGAAACCTCGGCTGTTTCATGTTCTGATCGTCGATATTTCGGATGGAAATACCGATGACCTCCGGATGAAAATCCCCCGCCGCACGACGGATCGCGTCACCGGCATCCCGGACCGCCAGCAGATCCAACACCCTCACTTCATGCCCGGCCTGTAGGGTAGCGGCCGCCACACACGCGAGGCCGACGGGCGGGACGAGCATATTGATCGTTTCCGTATTTACGGAAATCAGCAAGACTCTCATGGACTCTACCTTCTCATCGACTCAACAAGATCGGAACCGCTCCCCTCCCCATCTTCCCTGAAACCCATGCCGCAGTAAGTCTTTTCGCCGTTCAATGATAAGGTACGGTATGACGCTGATCTTGTCAAAATGAAAGATCCACCCCGCTTTCACAAAAGACTTAGCGCCGCGAAAACCGGGAAGAAGGCAAGAAAAAGGGAATAATTGATATACTGTCCCCGGAATTAATATACTGTCCCCGGAATTCCTATGGCATGGATATCGTCGACTGCGGCCCGGCCCTCCTGTCCATGCACTCGCCCTTTGAGATAGCCCACAAGGGTGATCTCCACATGACCTACAGAGGATTCAGGGCCTTCTACGAAGCAGACAGTTAAGAGACTCACTCTCCACTCTTTTCACATCTCTTAATTTCGAACTCGGCCGCCCGGCCCAATCCGACCTGTTCAAGGAGGGATGCTCGTTGCTTCCTGAATCCGCTGCTCTGCGGTTCTTTCTCGATAAGGGTGGAAAGAGAGGCCAGGGCGTCATACCAGATCCCGGCCTCCGCGTAGATGTATGGCGCCTCTGCTTCATGCGCACCCTGCAATTCTGTTCTCAGCTCGCTCGGCAGGTCCGTCAGTTCGATAGCGCCGGCTGCGAGCACGTCCTTGGAACGGTGCTGAGGGTCAGGAACAAGGGCCACAAACCACCGGTACTGGATGCCTTTTTTGAGCCGCGCACCGTAGTCTGATAAACAGATTGCGTGGATACCGGGTTGTTTCGGAGAGGTAATGCGGGTTTCAACAAGGGGGTACACAGCCCTTTTTTCCATGACGACAAATTCAACAGGATAGGAAGTCGACTCAGACAGGAAATAGAACAGAGACGGCTGATCATTTGTCGTAAGACCAACATGCTCCGGCACGAGAAGGCAAAGGTAGGGGAATTTTTCGCTAAGTCCCCGGGTCCCTCCCGCCACCCGTCCTGCCGGTGCTCCTCGGAGGGGCGGTTTATAAATGGGCATATTCACCGGTTTTGCTACCCCCTTGTCCTTCGCCTTGCCTTGAGAATCCCCTTGTTGATCACCATGACTGTTGGAACGAACACCGGCCGGTGCTTTCTGTTCCTGCATTTCCATCCCGCTCGCACCGGGTGCGCTTTTCTCTCCACCCGCTGCCACACCTGAAACAGGAATCATTAAGGTCAGGCCTACCGTCAAAATCCAACTTGCTTTAATGATTGCTTTCATTTTCCTGCCCCCTTGCGTTTTCCGTTGATTCTTCTCCATCTCCGGAAATTATTCGATAAATGGTTATCTTTCGGTATCTTCCCTTTAGATTCGCCTCTCCGATCAGTTGTGCTCTGAAGCGGTTGTCAAGATACCTCACCGTGTCTTCTCCGGCCAATATCCTGCAGGTGCTCTCTTTTGCAAGTTCCTTATCGTAGCTCTCGAGCCTTGCGGCAATATTCACGGTATCTCCCACGGTTGTGTATTTCAAGCGCTGGGGACTGCCAACCGCTCCAGCCACCACCGGCCCGGTGAAAATTCCAATCCGCATGTTCCCCGTGGGCAATCCCTTCTTTTGCCAGAACGCATTGAGTTGTTCCATCCTGTCCATCATAGCAAGCGCACAACCAACAGCATTCGATGCGTCCCTGCCGATCTCGGCCTCTGTTTTCCGGGGCACCGGCACACCGAAGTTTGCCTTTATCCCGTCCCCTGCATAGTCGTCGACCACCCCGCCATATTCCATCACCAGATCGGCCATGGACTCCATGTAGGCATTGAGCCAGTCAATAAGCGGTTCCGGATCCATGCTTTCAGAGAGCGAGGTGAAATTCTTCAAATCCGAGAACAGCACCGTTACCGTCATCTTTTTGGAACGAGGCCTGGCTCCTTGGAGGAATTGGTCTCTCTGCGCCCATATGGATTTTGCGACTTCAGGCGAGACATGTTTTGAAAACAGGTTCATCAGGCTAGTCCGCTGGTTTCTCTCCTGGTTCGAAATATAGGCGGTCACCACCGCAGCGGAGATCAGCCAGGTCATGGCAGGAGAAACCGAGGGCACCCACCAGTGATTCACGAAGGCAACATATGTCGCAGTCCAGAGAACAAGAAGTCCTGCGGTTCCAAGCATTGAAAAGAACCAGGGAGAGCGTACCCGGAATCCCATGAGCCCCCCCAAAAGGCTCCAAGTCAGAATCCAGATGAGTTCCTGCCGCTCAGTGGTTGTTGTTATCGGGGGGCTTTCTCCGAAGCCAAGGCTGAGGAGCTGGCTTACCATGTGGGCATGCAAAACGATTCCCGGCATCTGACTCGCGTCCCCGAGGCCCCTTCTGTAAGGAGCATGGAAGAGGTCTTTCACGCTCTGAGCGGATACTCCCACCAGCACTATCCTGTCACGCACGGCTTCGGAAGGAATTTTGCCCGACAACAGGGCTCGCAGGGAATACGATGAAAAGGATTCTCCGCTTCGTCTGAAATCGAGCAGGTACTGGTATCCCTTGGCATCTGCCCTGACATACCCACCGTCATCAGCTTCAAAGGGACGGATGGTCGACTTTCCAAGCAGCAGAAACTGTGGGTTGGATTTATCCGGTTGGGCGGTTATTCCTTCTGTTTGCAAGTAGCGAAGAGCCAGCAACAGGTCGAAAGAATAGAAAACCGTCTTACCGTTGTCCAGAAACAGGAGGCCCCTCCTGACAATGCCGTCGGGATCAACGATAATATCATTGAAACCGACTTGGGTTGTTCCCTTCAATGCCGGAGGCGGCGGGATTCCGCCATTGCCGAATTTCATCACCGCTATAACACGATCATTCCCCGTCAACATGGCGTTGAGCGTTTTCGTTCCGGGCGGAACGGGGATGTCTCTAAAAATGTCGAGCCCGATCGCTCTTGGTTTGTACCTGGTAAGGATCATCAATATTTTTGAAACTGTTCTGTCCTTTACAGGCCATCTTCCTTGCTGCAGGATATCTTTTTCCGAAATTTCGATGAGAACAATGCGGGGATCCACCCCCGATATTCTGGGCCTCAACCGCATGAATGCGTCATATACTGCAAGTTCCAAGTATTCAAGTGCTCCCATGCTGCGGAGGCCGATTGTAAACAGGAAGGAGAGGCCGCTTATAATCAGCATGGCGACGGCCGGTGATCGTCGAAGTTTGAAAAAGAAATCCATAATCAGTGCCAGAGACTAAAGCCAGTTGTTGATCATCAGGAACGGCGACCAGTACCCTGGATGTTCATACCGTGGGTCATTAAGCAATTTCAGTTGCGCTCGCTGAAGAGCCGCAGCCCTGGTACAGGACGGGACCTGTATCTGCCGATAGAATTCTCCAATCAGAATGGAAGTTGCCAGGTCGTTCACTTGCCACAAGGTGGCCAGGGCACTCCTGGCCCCTGCTTTAATGGCAATGCCAGCGATCCCGAGTGCCGCAAGATCATCACCGGCGGCAGTATCACATGCGCTGAGAGTGAGTAACTCCAAGGGCTCTTTGCGGAATTGAAGGAGGCCCACATACTCATCCAGCCGGTTCAGGGAGAGTCTGCCGTCGAAAGTCAGGAGAAAGGTTTTGCCCGCATCACTCTGGAATTCCCCGTGGGAGGCGATGTGCAAAACAGTAAACTCTTTATTTCGCAGTGCTTTCTTCAAGTTGGAACTGCAGAAACTCTCATTGAATAGACTCTCGCAGGGATAAAGATCTGTGATTGCTTTCATCTCCTGCTTCACGTACGGCAAGGGGGAAAATCCTTGCACTGCTTTCGACAAGCCCGCTACGAGAACTCTGATGTTCTTCCTGTCAATAGGACGGGGGTCTGTGAGATCAAGTCCTGGTGTGATCGCCGTGGCATACTTTTCAATCAAGAACTGCTTGCCGTCATAAAGGGCACCCATCGGCACGGTCCGAAGTGGGCCGCCCGGCACGAAGACCAGCGTATTTATGCCGAAGGATGACAAATCGCGCTCAACTGGTCGAATCAGGCAGTCATACAGTCTTTGGGCGTACGGGAGGAATTCCCACGTGGTCCTCTTCTCCAGCTTTTTGCGGAACGCCTCTATTTCTCGGGTCATGTCCTCCTTTCCCACCTTCACAGAAAACTGCTTCAGCCCTGATGGAAGACTGACAAGCACCTCGGTACGATCCGGCAGGAGAATGGGATAAATAATGGCTGTTGTCCGGGAAATGGTGTCCAGACGGACAGTTTTGAATCTCGACGCATCCACGCAGTCGTCTTTGAAATAATTCCGCAATTCATAAACCCGAAGCATTTCCACGATGTCGCGGGCCTGCATGAGTAATTCGTTCTTTTCCTCAGGACGGTCAGTGGCAGCAGCACGTTGAAGCAAAAGGTCCGTCAGTTCAAAACCGACAGTACCTGCTGTTTTTCTAAACGAAGACAAGGGGTTCCCATAGCACCTGTCCATTTCCTGACGCATTGCCTGAAGTGTGTAGATCGAGCGGCCATAAGCTGAAATGGCATCATTGATTCTCCCCAGTTGTTTGAACAGTCGACCCTCTTGCCACTGCCAGCGATAGAGAGATTCGGGAGCACCGACCCGCTGAGCCGCGAATGCGGCCCTGCGGGTAAGGTGCAGGGCATCTTCAAAACGATGCTCATCTTCATAGAGTCTTCCCATATAACCCAGGGCATATGAAGTTGCGCGGCGGTCCTGGATCTTTTCCGCAACCTTGAGTGCTTCATTGAACACAGCATGCGATAGGATCAGGAGGGCATTCCTTTGTTCAGGCAAGCGGCTTCGAAGCCGAGAACAGGCGAGGCCGATGCTAATCAGGCCATATGCCTTGTCATGTGAGTCCGCTGACTGCCGCACTTCCTCCAGGGCCTGATCCAACAGTGACTTGCAACCCTGATAGTGTCCGCTTTTCATTGTTGCTGTTGCCCAATTGACAAGCGTGGTTGCCGACAGCAAGTGATTGTTATTGCTTTTTGAAAGCGCGAGGCTGAGTTTGTACGCATGAACGGCCTTGCCGTATTTTTCCTGAGAGGAGTATACATTTCCGAGGTCATTCTGGATGGAAGCGGAGATTTTCGAATCGCCGATTTCATTCGAGAGCTTCAACCCCTTTTTCAAATAGTCCCGGGCCGCGATGTGTTCTCCAAGGATGAGGTGCACATTTCCGAGATGGCCCAATACCGAAGCAAAACGGTGTCGATCTCCTGTCTTTTCCGCCAATGCACGGGCTTCCTGCAATGTCTCGAGGGATGTTTGAAGCTGCCCGATAGCAAGGTAGACCTGTGAGAGCTTGTCGAGCACTTCACCCTGTTTTTCAGGGATTCCCTCTTTCCCATACAACGATGCTGCCCTTCTCCAGTTCGAAGCAGCCGATTCGAACGCACCGACCCGCCAGGAAGAGGAGCCTTTTTCTTCATATATCCCGGCTGATTGCTCTCCGGGAGCGGATACAGGCCTTTTTGATTGAAGGTTTGAGCCTTGTTTGAGCGCCGAACAGCCAACAGAGATCAATACCGGCAGCACGAGAAACAGGCCAAAGAGCCGCGCCCGGGATAAAAGACTGAAGATACGGCGTCCCTTGTCGTCGGGTTTCGGAAACGGTGCAACTACAGCCATCTTTCCATCCTCATTTCGATTTTTGTTGAAGTCCTGGACCAGGTCTTTCTCGTGGCAAGAAGGGCGCTAAAATCCTGCAATAACAAGCTGAAAATGAATGCCGTCATCCTGGAGATCATTTTCCGGGTTCTCCACATGCCTCAAACGATATCCCCAATAGATTTCAACCTGGGGCCTCAAGTGGAAAGGATATTCCATCAGGGTGGCTGCCCACCTCATGCCGAGGCCCACACTGGAGATGCTCCTGGGAGACGGTGTTTGGACGTCCTTATTCCAGGCCTCTCCAAAATCCACGAAGGGCACGACCTGAAGGTATTCCGCCCAGGGCACGTTGCGAACGAGCGGTATGCGTGATTCCAGAGAAGCGATGAGACCCTGGTCCCTCACCAGTTGATTCTCGCGGTACCCCCTCACACTGTACCGTCCTCCCACGGCAATTTGTTCAAGCGGCAGCAGGGGATCACTGGAAAGCTGAATATCCGTCCTGAATATGAGTTGAAGATCATAGGGCCGGAGAAGCCTCGTCCATTGGAATTGGCCGAGCCACGACAAGAAACGGCCGTCCGGAAGACCGGATCCGTGAGTCGTGGCGCCGAGGGCATCGACACCAAGACTGAACCGTGAGCGAGCGGCTACAACTTCCCTTTGCGTTCGGTAGGTCCATTCCTGGGAGAAACGCACGGCTGTCACCGTGGATTCACCATCCACTGCACCCGGTGAGAAGGAAAAGGGTTCTCCAAGCAGAGAGGTCCTGTTCCAGAGCCGTTCCCCTGCCAGGGACAGGGCGAACTCCTGATTGAGATCCCGGTAAAGGGGCTGCCGCAGGGAGAGGTGGTAGATATCCGATTTGCTTTCTATATTGAGGGGTTCGAACGGCTCTTCCACAACGGCAAAATCATTCTTTCGGTAACGCATGCTGACTGTTGTGTCATGTGCTGTAATCGGCAGTGCATACCCGATGTCCAGCTGAGGATTGACGCCCTGGGACCGTCCGTAACTCAAACGCAAGGCGTCCCCATGGCCGGTCAGATTTCGATGAGCTACCGATAGCCATCCTCGTTCTGAACCCACGCTTGGCGGTTGGTAATTATCAAAGCCTGCGGTAACCAGCACAGGAGGCCTTTCCTGCACCGTTACTCTGAGCACGCTTTCGCCCGGCTTTATTCCAGCTTTCAGTTCAGCTTGAAGACGTTCCAGCAGTTCATTCTGCTGGAGGAGCTGAAGGCTCTGCTGCAGCTTCGTGATATTCACGGGCGGATCGGTACCGAGGGCCAGCCTGCTTTGAAGGTACCCTTCGGTGAACCATCTATTTCCTCGCACCTCGATATTGCTTACTTTTCCTTCAATAACGCGGAGCGTAATGACGCCGTTTACTACTTTTTGATCCGGGATAATTGCCCCGGAATTTACATATCCTTTTTTGATATAGTACCTCGTTAGGGTCTGTCGAAGTGCTTCAAGATCTTCGCTGGTTACCTCCCTACCCACATATTGCTTTGTGATATTGTCCAATTCCCCTTTAGAAAAGACGGTGCTGCCTCTTATGTTGATCTTACGGACAAATACCTTTAATACCGGTCCTCCCCTCTCTTCATCTTCTTTGGGAGCTACCGGAGGCAACACCAGTTCCGGTGGCGGCTTTTCGCCTTTTTCTTCCAGCGCGGGCAGGTTGGTTTCGCCCGTGCGTCCGGTGGGTTTTACTCCCAAGGGTCCCTGCGCAGACGTGGAGGAGGTATCAGCCAGCAGTGGAAGCGAAAAGGCTGCCAGGTAAACCAATGCAACTCTTCCGATCCTTGTCCACACAGTACTGCCGCCAGAAATCTTGGTCTGTCTCACACCGTGCTCCATTTTTGCAGTCAAGTGATTGAGAAAACCATGCTTTATTGCAGTGGTAAAGGACTGGGGAGGACGCCTCCGGGTTCAAGGGGCAGACTGTCCCGTCCCTCCACAACAAAGCTGCTGTATTTTCCCTTCTGTATTCTTGCCACACACGGTTCCCGGAGGAGAGCGAGCACGCTCCTGAAATCTTTCGGAAGCGGCGCGATACTGCCGCTTATACTGCTGATCGGCGCACGGATATTGACTTCGCCGTCGATCCCCAGGGCTGAAGATGCATCCACCACGCTGTCGGGGTCCGCCAGAAACACCTTAGAAGCGATATCGATATTTCCTCCCCTTCCTTCAAATGCATTGGCAACGATCCGGCTGTTCTTCAAGATGACGTACTCGGGGTCAATGCTGATATTTCCACCGACCGTGTCGGGACCGCCTCCCACGCTTGCCGTGATCTCGCTGTCCACGAGATGCACCATATAGCCGGTGGCGACCTTGATATTGCCCCCGTCCGCCTCTCTTGCCTCCGTGGTGACTGCGCTGTCGCGCATGAGAAACGAATCTGCGGCCCCAAGATAAATGTTCCCTGCGTCGCCTTCTCCGGAGCTTTCAGCAGTGATCAGGGAGTTGTTGAGGAGTTCCATGCTTTGGGCAGAAACGGCAATATCTCCTCCTCGTGCGTGTTCGGCAGAGGTGGTTATGGAACCGTTGTCGCTATGGAACGTATCCTGCGCTGTGATCGAGATGTCGCCTGCCTTGCCCGTCAGGCTTGAACCGCTGCTCATGGCAGAAATGAAGGCGCCGGAGTATAGATTGATATGATCTGCTGTCACCTCAATGTACCCGCCCGTTCCCGTCGTACTCGTTTCACTCGTTATCTGGCCGCCTTCCCGCATCGTCAACTGTGCGGCCGCAATGCGCACGTCCCCGCAGTCACCAGTGGCCTGGTCGCCCAAAAGGGCCGCACTCGAACCGGCAGCTATGCCTGCTCCGGCATATGCCGGATCGCCGCCGCTGTCGGCAACAAAGTTCTTTAAATCCTCATTCACCCCAGAGATCAGCACGTTATCTGCTGACACCTGTATGGTTCCGGCATTGCCGGCCCCGTAAGTCTCGGTGGTCAATTGACCCCCATCCAGGATTTGAAGGGACTCCGCGTTGATTTGAATAGATCCGGCACTTCCGCCGTATTGGGCAGCCTGAGAACTTATCGCTGATCGCGATATGTTGCTTTTGCCGGTTATGCTGTCCATGAATATTTCAGGGTGAACACCGGAAATCAGGATGCTGTCCGCGGTAACGTCGATCATTCCTCCAGGTCCGGATCCGAAGGCGCTCGCACTGATATTGGCGCCGTTCAGGACTTCCAGGCTCCCGACATCAATGGTTATTTCACCACCGGGATCCGGCCCCGATGAGATGGCAGTGATGGTTCCCCTGTTCGTTATGGTCAGGGTGTCGGCAAGGACGCTGATCTCTCCTCCTTTTCCACCCAGTGCACCCGACGCAGCTGATATGCCGGTGAAATCCAAATTGAACGGATCTGGTGAACTTTCCGGGCCGGAGATGAAAATGCTGTCCGCTGTCAGTTCCACTTTTCCGGCATCCCCGCCGGTCCCAAAATAACCGCTGGTTTGGATGAAAGCGCCGTCAGTCAACTCCAGGCTGTTGACGTCAATCGTGGCATTTCCCGCGTTCCCGGTGGAGAGAGCGCCGACTTGAATGCTGGCCTCGTTGGTGAGAGACAGGTCGTCCGCATGTATCTCGCAGTTCCCTCCATTACCGCTCCACCAGGTATTGCCAAAGATGCCCGTATAGATGTCACCGCCCGAGGGATCTTTTTCTTTGGTCCCTTCGATATGCGCGTCCCCTTCCACGGTTACCTGGACGTTCCCGCCTTGTCCTACATTAAAAGTGGCAGCGGAGATCTCAGTTCCCGCAGACATATCCAGGCTGCCGGTATGGACCAGCACATCCCCTGCCTTTCCCGTCGCGGGCCAGTATGTCTGAGAAGTGACCCCGGTAAAATATCCGGGATAGGCCTCATTGGACAAAACCATGCTGTCCGCATTCACAATGATATCACCGCCGATCCCCGATCCCCCGTATGCGCTGGAATAGACATACCCGTCATCCCGCACTTCCAGGCTTCCCGTGTTGATGAGGATATTGCCGCCTTTGCCGGACCCGGCTGTCCCCGCGCTGATTGCTCCGCCATTCTGCAGGAGCAGGCTGTTGGTGTTTATCTCTATGTCCCCGCTGTTGCCGCTGCTCCCTGCAAATGCCGCGGACTGAACTTGTGCTCCATCTATTATCTCCAGGCTGTCTGCACTGATGCGCACCCCCCCGGAGTCATCAGGTACCTGTCCATAAACGTTGGTACCCACGACACACCCGTATCCGAGAGGGTTGTCCAGCAGGATGTCTCCGGCTACCTGGATGTCGATCCCGGTGCCTGGCGCACCGCCTTCTGCCAAAGGTCCCTTGTTACTCGCGTAGATATAGGAACTGTCCACCTGGAACCGCCCCCCACGGATGAGGATTGTTCCACCGCCATTGCCTCCCGCGTCCACCAGTCCGAAATAGAGCTGTATAGAGCCGAGTTCCGAGAAGGAATCCACCTGAAGCTCGGGATTCGCTCCAGAGGAATCAGGGATGACCTCGCCGGGGGATGAAACGCTGGCGATGTTGATTCTCCCCCCCGGCGCCGTGACATGGCCCGAATTTGGAGTTTCACTCCCCACAACCTCGATATCCCCGCCCACTAAAGACAGGGTCTTGCCATCCGGTACCTGCAGGTTGCTCTCCTGGACGCAGATCGCTGCGGGGTTGTCGCCCAGAAATCCGAAAGCAGACGGCGAGTCCACCGTGAGTATGCTGTTCCGATTGGGATTGGCATAGAAAACTCCGTCTTCACCGAGGCGCAGATAATCGGCTGTGCTTACGTGAAAGGAGCCTTGCACATCCAGGCTGGCATTGGGGCCGAAGAGAAAGCCGCTCGGGTTCAGCAGGAAAAGGTTGGCATCGGGGATGGTTGTCCTGATAAGCCCGTCAATCCATGACTGGGCTCCGCCCGTCACCCGTCCAATAATGTTGCTGACGGTGTCAGGTCCGGTGAAGGTCGCGCTTTCGTTTGTATCTATTGTGAAATTGCCGAAGCTGTGGAAGAGATTGGTCTGGTTGACGATAGTCCCGTCCTCTGCTCTGATTTGGTAATCAGGCCCGGTCAGCGCCTTTTGCGGACCAAGGGTTCCGTCAAGGGTCACTTCTGCGTATCCTGCCGGAGGCAAAAGAAGCAAAATCCGGAAGACAAAAATCATGAGAAGACAAAAGGAAAAGCGGCAGAAATGGTATGTACGAGAAGTCATCTTTTCCTCCTTCCTGGCGTGGCAGACCGTTCTTCAGATTTGTCAGGTGAAATAGGGCAGAGAGTGTTCGGGCGTAATAATCGCCCAAGAAAAAGCCTCTGAAAGGGAGAAAGACCCTTTAGAGGCTCTGTGATGCCAATTTGTGGAGACCCATCCCCAGTTATTTCCCTCCTGCTGGAAAAAATAGTATTATCGGCAGCGAACCCGGAAATTCCCTTTCAATATGCTCGGATAATGAGGTCTTATTTGAAAATTTTCACTAGTTTACACATGAATTGAGTTTGTGTCAACAAAAATCTCAAAAATCTCAAGAATAGACCTATCTTCACGAAATCAATCGATGCCGAGGCCCTTGTTCCTTGCTCAGTCAGCGACATTTAATGCTTCCTCCGGGGAGATCCCCGGTGGAAACATATTCAAAGTACTGCACGCTGCCGAAATAACGGGAGAGCCTGTCTGCATCTGAAGAGTTTTCGTCTTTCCAGAATTGATAGGGCCCATGACAACGCGGTCTGCACCGCACAAATGCCTTCACTCAGATCCACCTTCAAAAAAAAGAAACACCCCGTTGAGCTTGTAGAAACAAGCAGATAGAATGGTTTTGGAGACACAAAACTATCATCAACGAGGTGAAGCTGCATGATGACACAAGGGGAGCTTGCATTCAAGTACGAAGAAGAGAACCAGGGCGAAGGGATGGCGGGAATCGGTGCCTACCTTAACCTTGCCTGCCGATCCGGAATGGTGAGAAACATGAGCAGCATGTAAAGGCACGAAAAGGGGGACAGGGCTGGACGGATACCGAAACAGTCCTGTCATTGATGATGCTGAACCTGTTGGGCGGGGAGTACGTTGAGGACATCGACAGACTGGAATCAGATGAAGGTTTTTGCCGACTGCTGAAAAAGACGTTGAGCCACGGTTTGAGCCGAAAAGGCTGCAGGAGATTAAAGAAGCTATGGAGAAAAGAAAAAACCCGGAGAGTGCCGTCGCGTTCATCGGTATTTCGGTATTTGGCCGAGTTTCATGACCAGGGCCAGGAACTTCTGAGAAAACCGGGCAAGGCGTTTATCCCTGAGGCCCATGCAAAGCATGTCTTTCGCCGTTCGATCATAATATCCGGTCCGACGCTCAACTTGTCAAATTGAAAGCTCCGATCCCTCCACCACACATACAATACCCAAAAGAGCCGAAAGGCCCATTTCAGCCCGTAGAGATCAGTGAGATGTTATGCTTGATCTGTAGGCGTCTTTACGATGCGTTATTCTTAAGATGAGAGCCGTGTCACCAATGATCGAAAAAATTACTCCAAAATCCCCGACCCGAAATTTTCTCAAACCTGAGAACTTACCAGTTAATAATGGGAACGTTTCAGCTTTTTGGGGAAGTTCATCTTCAATTCTTCTCAAGATTCTCTCGGCCTGTTCTTTGTCAATTCTCTTGAGATCGCGGGAAACGGATTTCTTGAATGCTATCTTATAATTCAAGTTCTTTCCTCATGTCCTCAATGGAAATAATCGGATCAGTGGTATCATGCAAACGATCATAAGCAACCTGCAGATCAGCGATTTCAGACAAATAGGATTCCAGCGCTTTTTGGACATGAAACGATTTGGGCCGTTCTGTCTCTTTTGCGATTTCAGATAATCTTAAGGCGAGTTCATCGGAGACTCTTATTGATAATGCTTTGCTCATACATGACCTCCAGTGTATTTATATGTAATACATTGTAACCATAACAAGAAAATAGTGCGAGTTCTTTTTCAAAAGTTGGGAAATACTTCCGGGTTTTTGATCCTGACGGCGATCGCCGTCCCATATTCTTTGACGATCCTTCCTTGAGACGGCAAATGGATGTCTGGTCGCAGGATCGTGCGGACCAAGAGAACAGAACAAAAAAATCAAATGGGACGAAGGGCGCAGCAAGTAATGCCACGGAGGATCTCCGCGAGCTGAAGGGAAATCTCCGTTTCCCCCTTGACTTTACTTATCATGGATGTCCCCGGAATTCGCAGGCTGGACAAATGACGCGCAACTATCGGCCTACGTTCCGAATCTGCAGCGTGCCCTTTCCGGGGCTGAAATAGGTCCTGCCCGGGTAGTATCCGCCGGGAACGTTGACGGCGGGGTAGACGATGGAACGGGGGCCCATCAGGGTGCCGGGAGATGTCACCGAGTTGCAACCCGTTTCCGTTCCATCGCCCAGAATCGCACCCAGTTTTCGTCTTCCGGTATCGTAGCGTCCTTTGTCGGAGCGGACTACGATCGTGCCCTTTATCATCCTCAGATTGGCCAGCTTAGTTCCGGCGCCGAGATTCACCTCTTTGCCGAGGATACTGTCGCCGATGTATGCGAAGTGCCCCGCTTTTGCCCCGTCCAGCATAATGGAGCTCTTGATTTCGGTTGCGTGGCCGACCACACACCCATCGCCCACCAGGCAATTCCCTCGGAAGTAGGCGCCTTGCCTAACCTCGCAATTCTTGCCGATGACTGCCGGACCCTTGATCATGGCGCCCGGTTCGACGATGCTGCCTGCTCCGATGACGACCCTGCCATCCGAGAGATATGCCCCCGGCAGGATGACGGCAGCGCCTTGAAGCACTTGGCCATGGGCGCCTGCCCGGAGTTCGCCCTTGGGTCCGGTCATAACCGGTCCATCCACCTCCATGACTCTCCCGTCGATAATCGCCAGTGGTCGCTGGACGAGTCCTCTGACATCGGCCAGCGGCCAGGATTCTTGAAAAAAAGACGCGAGGAACTCCGGGAGATGATCGAGTGCCTTCCAGACATCCTCCCCGGGTGGGAATATCCCAGGGTGGGACAGATCCGCGGTATTGAAAAATTCTTCCGGTTTGAGCATATTTTTTCGACCTCCGAGCTAGTTTCCAAATTCTATTTCTTGATGAGCACGGGTTAGTCCTCTTCCAGGGTTGAAGTATCGCCCAACGGCAGCCCCAGTTCCCGTGCCTTCAGCAGGCGCCGCATGATCTTCCCGCTCCGGGTCTTGGGTAAAGAGTCGATAAATTCGATTTCACGCGGCGAGGCTGCTGTGGAAAGCCGCTTCATGACAAATTTTTTCAGATCTTCCCGCAATTCGTCGGAAGGTTCATAGCCCTCGATCAAGGACACAAAAGCCTTAACCACCTCCATGGCAATGGGATCGGGCTTGCCGATCACGCCTGCTTCCGCCACGGCGGGATGTTCGATCAATACCGACTCCACCTCGAAAGGACCTACCAGATGCCCGGCCGTATTGATGACATCGTCTGCCCGACCCACAAACCAGTAGTAGCCTTCTTCATCCTTTTTCGCCTTGTCCCCTGTGATATACCACCCGTTACTGAATTTGGACCTGTAAAGATCCTCCTTTTTCCAGTAGGTGCGGAACATGGAGGGCCACCCGGGCTTCAATGCCAAATTCCCCTCCTTGCCGGGGGGGATTTCTCTGAACTCTTCATCCAGGATGGCCGGCTCGATGCCCGGAAAGGGTCTCCCCATGGACCCGGGTTTGACGTCCTGGACGTAATAGTTGGCGATCATGATGCATCCGGTTTCCGTCTGCCACCAGTTGTCGTGGAAGGGCATGCCGAAAATCTTCTGACCCCAGACAACGGCTTCGGGATTCAGGGGTTCACCCACACTGCACATATGGCGCAGGGAGTCGAAGTGGTACTGCCGGGGCAGTTCATCTCCCGATTTCATGAGCATCCGGATTGCCGTCGGGGCGGTGTACCAAACCGTGACCTTGTAGTTTTCCAGCAGTCGATACCAGTTCTTGGCACTGAATCCGCCTTCATAGACCATCTGGGTGACGCCGTTCGACCAGGGGCCGAACATTCCGTAGGAGGTCCCGGTGACCCAACCGGGATCCGCCGTGCACCAATAGACGTCCTGCTCCTGAAGGTCCAAGACGTACTTTGCAGTCGCATAGTGCCCCACGACCGCTTCGTGCACATGGACGGCCCCTTTGGGTTTCCCGGTTGTGCCCGAGGTGTAGTGCATCACGGCATGGTCTTCCTTGTGGGTTTTGACCACATCGAAAGCGTCGGAAGCGTCGGCCATGGCGTCTTCAAAGATCAGTGCATCCGGATCTTCGACGGCCTTGCCGCGCCGCACCAGGATGACCCTTTCGAGGGAAGGAAGATCGGGCAGGATTTCAACGATCTTTCTTTTCAGGAGCGGGCTCGTCACCAGGACCTTTGCCCCGCTGTCGGCCAGACGATCCTTGACCGCTTCAGGCCCAAAGGCCGAAAAAAGCGGACCGATGACCCCACCCGCCTTGAGCGTTCCGAGCACCCCGATGTAGATCTCTGGTACGCGCTCTAGGAAAAAGAAGACCCGGTCACCCTTTTGGAGCCCGATCTCTTCCACCAGCACGTTGGCGAATCGATTGCTCAATCTGGCCAGGTCGGAGAAGGTGTACTCCTCGATCTCACCCCTTTTGCTTTCCCATATGAGGGCTTTCTTGTCTGCTCTGCCTGTCTTCAGGTGGGCGTCGACGGCCACATGGGCGATGTTGAGGTGCCCGTCATCGAACCAGTCCAGTTCCTTTGCAATGCCATCCCAGCTGAATGCATGACTCACTTGGGAATAGTCCTGAAGATTGGGTGTGAAGTCTTGACGCCCGGCAGGTTCTTTGGCTATTCTCCGATCCTCCATTTCGTGCTTCCTCCTCTCTGCGTGCGGTTTGCTCGCCTCCCGGGGCTGGGAGTTCAGTCCCGGAAATCCCCTGAAATCGTTTCTTCATCGCGCTCCGGTCTAGTCTTTCGAAGAGATTCTGGACTCGATCAATCCTGCCAGTTCACCCACGGTTCTCGCATCAACCAGGTCATCGGCAATCAGCTCGATTCCGTACCGGGCGGCAATCGCCTCGGACAGGCTCAAGAGCCCCAGGGAATCCGCCCCCAGGTCATCCTGCAGATCGGCCTCGGGTACGATTTCCTCCTCTTCGATCATCAGTTCCTTCGCAATCATTCCACTGATCTCACCGTAGACATCCATAGCCTCTCTCCTCTCCTCGGTCAATTGATTCCATTTGAAAAAGCGGTCCTTTTCATTTTCAATTCCCCATTCCCTCCGGATCCGTTCAGGGAAAACCGAAGAGCTCAATTTCAAAGGCCTCGGCGTATCCGGGGGAGGACCGGCTCCGGTCAGCAGGACCTGAAAACCGTTCGAACCTCCGACGATTGATCTCGAGAATCCTCTCGTCGAACCCCATTCCCCGGATCTGCATATTCCTCCGCTGCTGCGAATAATGCATTCGCAGCATCTCCCCTTTCCATTCGGCGGCCTTTTCATCGAAAAGGACAAGCAGGTCCGGCTTCATGGACGTGGTTTTCGGATCCTCGTTGTAAAGGGCGACAATGGGCCGCTTGGACCTTCCGGCCAGCGGTGCGGCGCACTCCCTGAAAACCCGATGAACCCATGCATGCGTGCGATTGGTGTCTTTTCCCACCGGCATGATCACGATATCCGGATCTCCGGATTCCAGGAGAAGATTGATCCTGGCCCTGTTCTCCGGGGAGTCCGAAACGGCTGCCTTTTCATTGTCGTCCAGAGCAAGAAAGGAGACCCTTTCCTCCGTCAGTCCCAGCATTCCGGCAGCCGTCATCTGCTCTTTCCTGCGGATCGCAATTTTTCCGGCCTGAAGGGATTGGAAGATCGAACCGCAGGAGGTTTGCGCATATCGATCCTCGACACCCGACGGGCTCATACTGACAATGGCGTAGCGAAGATCACATCCGGAATCCAGAAGGAGTCTGCAGATCACGGCAACGCTCTCCGGGTCGTCAGGATGGGGAGCCAGCACCATGACCCGCGCATGGGAAGGCACATGCAGCTGCGGCCCGGTTTCACATGCTCCATCGGTCCAGACGAACGGTCTGTCATTCCAGTTCCGCTGCAAATCAAAGACAAATCGTTCCACCCGTCCTTGACCTTTCATGTTTGCATCATTCTAGCAGACCACATTTTCTTTCCCGTATATCCTCCTGTTTCAGAGTCAGGGAAAACGTTCGGTATTATACATCCAAAAGAAGAAATTTTCTTTTCAAAAATTCTGCCGCTGCCAGCACGGGTATCGGGGTAGTGGTAAGGAGGGGTCAAGTCTGCTCTTGACTCACCTAAAGATAACGATTCTGTTATTAATGCACACCTTTAAGATTTCCGTGCATTATAGCCTTACCCATCCCACACTCTGAATATGAGCCAAGAGCAGATTTGACCCCTTTTCCACAATCACGTCGGAATAATCCGGATCTTTCTTCAGGTATTTCCCCAAGAACTTGCACTTTTCCGGACGGCTCTTGATGCTCTCGTACTCCTCCCCCAACGAGTAAGATTTTCCAAAAATAATCGTCTCTTGTCTTTCCATCCATTTTTTCCATTTTTTTCAGAGGATTTTTACAACTGCCCGACACTTGGGGAAGTTGGTACAGCCCCAGAACTTCTGCCCTGCGTATTTTCCCTTTCGAGCGGTTCTCAAAACCATCTCGCTCCCACAGTTGGGACAGATCTTTTTGTCTTCCTGTGGCAATGCAACCTTGGGATTCTTCTGAACCTCTTCAATGTTCCCGGCTAGCTCTTTCCCGTCTATGAGAGAGATCGGTTTTCCCTTCGCAAAGTCTCTTGCCTCTTTCGAAAACGTTCCATACGTAACGACAATTCCCTCATCAGCACTTTTGCCGGTCATGACGCCGTAAAGCTCTCGAACGATTTTGACACCAACCTGCTTTGCCTTCCAGTGCTTACACTGCACATAAGCCTTTTTTCCGTCTTTGCGCAGACGGAGGTCCACCCCTCCATCGGGCCCGGTGCCAGGGTTTTCGAGGACGAAGTATCCTTTTCTCTTGAAGACCTGCCCAACGAGACTCTCGAAATCCTGCCAGGCCAAGTCCTTGACCGTCTCGAGACCCTTCTGGGCATCAAGCATGCGGCTGCTCCGCCAAGACATAATTGCGGAACTTACTGAAACACTGACTAAAATGACTGCAAGAAGAGGTCCAATGTATTGGCCGGCATGCCACATCGCGCCAATAATTGGGTTTTCAAACGAAAAAAGAGGAACTACAAACTGGGAGAGAACAAGAACTCCAGCAGCAAGTGCCAGACTCACCCACCATGGTAGCCGCACGAGCAAATTCAAAAGAGATTCATCTTTTCTGGCCATTTGCTCCTTCTCTTTCTAAAAGGGATTAGCAGATTTCGGAGTTACCCACGCTTTCCCATTTGAGCCGGCAGCCTTGAATGAAAAGGCTTCCCCTCTGCCAGCGCAGTTGTACTCGTTTCATATTTCAGTTGCGAAAACCAAAATAGCCGGATAGCAGAAACTTTTGGTTAGTCCGGTCAAAACATCGGCAATTGTTGGAAGAAACATAAATCTTCTAAGATCTTAGGATGGATCTGAAAGGCAGTTTTTCATTGGGGAGACTCATTGTTGTGAGTTGCCAGTGTCTGAAGGTTAATATTCTCAATATGCCATCTTGTCCGGGATGACGCCCCGGACACCGCCCCTGGGATTCGGTGTATCATTACGTCGACTGGGAATCAGGTGCAGGTGGGCATAAACTGGAGACGGCCCCTTTTCTCTTGAAATTTGGGAACCCCTACGCATTATCGCTCCCAAGCCTTCTCCTTCAACTTAAAATGCTAACAGCGTCCCCTTGCCCATATAAAAATACGTGTGACCCCTTTTCCACCTTTTCCACTTTCAATGCACTT
>Ga0307419_10000447_pt1 | contig 20638 bp, 20 predicted proteins | sample SalMarWE160230MG_2_FD_202512 | JGI IMG/M metagenome (GOLD analysis project Ga0307419, IMG submission 202512) | Salt marsh sediment microbial communities from the Plum Island Ecosystem LTER, Massachusetts, United States - WE1602-30 | ecosystem: Environmental > Aquatic > Marine > Intertidal zone... | reverse complement strand
GCTGGCGGCCCAGGGACTTCTGACCCTGGAGGCAGCCATTCCCATGCTGCTGGGTTCCAACATCGGTACAGCCATAACCGCTTTCCTTGCAAGCATTAAAGCCAGCCGGGAAGCCAAGAAGGTTGCTGTTGCCAATGCCCTGATAAACATCTTCGGCATGCTGCTCGTTATCTGGTGGATCCCCGGATATGCAGATATTGTGGCCTATATATCGCCCAAAAGCGCACTGCCGTATGATGATCCCCTGGCAATGGCCGAAACGGTCCCCCGACAGATCGCTAATGCCCATACCCTTTTCAATGTCATGATCGCATGTATCCTGACCCCGGTAACAGGACTCGTTGCAAGGTTCATTGACTTCATCCTGCCCGAAAAGGAAGCGCCCGAAGAAGACATGATGAAAATCCTTTACCTGGATAAAAACCTGATCAACACGCCTTCCCTGGCACTCAACCTGGCCAAGCAGGAAGCCCTGCGCATCGGCACCATCACGCAGGATATGGTAGGCGATGTCATCCTGCCCTTCCTGGTCAAGCAACCGCACGTACTGGCCGACCTTGTCAGCAAAGAAAAACAGGTCGATTTCCTGGTGAATGAAGTGAATGCCTACCTGATGAAAATAATCCGCCAGAGCATTGCCGAGGAAAGGGCAGACGAGGCTTTCCAGATCATGTATCCTGTTAAGGAACTGGTGGAATACCATACCGTGACACAGAAACAGCTTTCCCGCGCCCTCGAGGTGTTCAGGGACGTCAACCTGGAAAAGGCCAGGCGAATGAGGTCGAAATACAGAAAATACCGGACCATCGCCAGCGAAATGGAGAAACAGCACTACGAGCGCCTCCGTGCCGCAGGGAAGAAAATTGAAACCAGCGGCGATACGCATATGGAAATAATGACCCGGCTGAGGACCATAACGCACCATGCAACCAACATCGCCAGGATACTGATAGAATGGAAAACGGGAGAAAAAAGATAATCACCTGACCCTGAATATTTTATGGAGAAAGACATCCTCCCTGAACTGATCCGTGACTCGCTCATCTACAGCGAGAAACAAAACCTTTATTGCCAGAAGTACTACAAACTGGGACAGTTCAGCCGTATGGATTATGAACAGGAGACAGGGAAGATGATCTTTTCCGATGCCGGCGTGATCCCGCGCGTAATCGCGGATTTTCAGATCATCGGCTCCCTTTCGGCCCAGTCGGATACCTGGCTGTGGGCATGGGATAATCCTTATCTGCTGGAAAACACGGCCATGGCAGTTCTGGAAGTCAAAAGGTTCGGTGAGAGAAACCGGATACCCAAACTTACTCAGCCGAAATGGCATGCGGGGGCAAAGGATGCCCGGGAGATGAACACATTGGCCGCATACATCCTGAAGGCCAGGGGTACCTATGAATTCCCATCGGATGACATCAGGGTATATACCGTTTTTACAGAAATCAGATGGATCGGGATGGCCGAACACGGGGATGAGCCATGAACAGGGGATCCGTCAGCAGGTGATGTGAAACAGGCCGATCCATTCCCCGCTGGCCCTGTTCCATTCCCTGACGGCCTCGGGAGTGGGACAGATGATTACCCGGCATTTCCTGGCCTGCAGGAAATCGACCGCCTCATCAGACAATTCAGCCGCTCCGTGCTGCCCGCTCCCTACAATCAGGCCATCGGTCCCCTTCTCGTAAATGAACCTGACCTCGTCCTCCGAGATGGTATGTGAGGTTCCGTATACCGCCTTTGAAAGCTTTTTCTTGCGCTTCTTGACCTTGCCTTTCAGGGTGATGTAAATGTCATGCTCAAAGCCTTCTCCGCCAACCGTTATGGACCCGAATGATGTCCGGTCAATGATGGGTTTCATAATAAGTCTCTCCTTACGGGGCAGCAAGTTACAAATTCTTACGCTAGGCTGAAAGGAAACATCATGCATGCAACGGTCATTCCGAGATGCTCAGTATCTTGTCCACCGGGATCGTGTTGACCATCTTCACCACTTCGTTCTCATCATCAAAGCCGGAGCACTGGAAGGTCAGCAATGAACTGCTCAGCGGTATCTGCACATCGTATGATACCGGGCCTTCCTCACTTGTGCTCCTGGTCATAAGGGCCTTGTAATTGCCAACCTTTATCCTTTTCTGGTTCGGATCGGAGGTCATGAATCCTGGCATGGCAAGTATCGTATTGATGCCGGTAAGCATGGGGGAATCACTGATAAGATCGACGGAGGCCTCACGGGTCTCATCCTTGTAGGAACGGTGCACAAAAAGGCCTGCAAACCCGGTATTGACCCCGGTAACATCGTCTGCATCCTCGACCTTGCTCATTCCATTGAGTTCCGATGGAAGAACCGCAAGGATTTCCTTTCCAACTACCCTGTTGATTTCATTGAGGGCTTCCTGAAGCGAGAAACGTGCGTTGTCCAGATCCTCCTGGCGGTAAGACATGAGTGCCTCATCAAGCCTGGACTGTACATCCTGGGCTTTCAGCCCGGTACCGGGCAGGAAGACGGCCAGGATTGCTGATACCAATAGTATTTTTTTCATTGTTCGCCCAATTCTTTTTTAATTTTTTCCAGATCGAATTCCTCTGCAGCAGCCATAATCTCCTGCTCGTTCGAATAATTGGTCCCCTCCGCCACAAATACGGATGACTGCCCGAAGGGTACGCTGAGGGTGTAACCGGAACTCTCGTCGTATGCAAGGATGCCCTGCTGTCCCTTGAAAGTGACCTGTTTCTGACCCGTTTCCTCGCTGCTGGTATAAACCCCGCTCGTCATGTACATATTCACAGCGGAGAGTAGCGCCGCATCGTTGCCAATGGTGACTTTTAACTGCTGATCCCCTCCCCGGTAAGTCCTTTCAATGGTTAATCCAACAAATCCTATGCTCATGCTGGCAACCCTGTCCTCTTCCGGGACCTTTACCAGTCCCTTTACCGATTCCGGAAGGCTTTCGAGGATATTATGCCCGATCTCCATTTCAACTCCCAGGATCGCCTGCCGTACAGCATTTTTTGCATCGCGGTAGTTCCCCTTGCCGAATGCAGATCCGGCACTGGCAATATTTTCCGGAACATTGGGTGGTGTATTTGTGAGTCCCCCTCCCCTTGTATTGCTGAGGGATGTTTCGGAACTTGTCTGTTCATACCCGGGCTGTGTCGTGGTTCCGGGATCACCGGATTTCTTCTTGTCCCCGAAAACTCCTCGGACCACCTCATCTTCCGCCCTTTCCTGCATTTTTTTCAGCAGGTTTCCCTGAGCCCTGATCACCTGTCCGTAGGCAGGAACCAGGATCACCAGGAGAAGAACGATCTTCAGATACTGTTTCATAGGTTTAATAATTTAACTGCTAAATTATTAAAAATAAAAGGATGCAATACTCTTTTCAACCGATTGTTACATCGGAATTCGATAATTGAACGATTTTTATAATTTTGTCCCTTTGTCGGCTCCACCAGTTCATCGGGGGACCGAAAAGAATCCATTGATAATTTAACTATAAAACCTTGATTATGAGATATATAACTATTATAGCCCTGTTTTTATTGATGTCCGTCTCATGCAAAAATTCCGGTTCCAGGAGGGCCGTGCCGGTGTCCGACATACATGAAGTGAAGGTTGAAGAGGTTTTGCAGGCCGGTAACTACACCTACCTGCGCGTGAAGGAAAAAGGAACGGAGAAATGGCTCGCCGTCCCCACCATGATCGCATCGGCAGGCGACATCTATTACTACCGCGGGGGCATGGAAATGGAAAAATTCGAGAGCAGGGACCTGGGAAGGGTTTTTGAATCCGTACTCTTCCTGGAGAAGCTGCACACCACTCCTCCCCTTCCGGAGGTGGAAGAGGAAGCTGCTGGGCCGGTCCATACAGGGGTGGTGAAAGCGACAAAAATGAATTTTAATGTGGAACCGGCTAAAGACGGTATCACGATCGCAGAATTGTATGCAGGCAAGGAAAGCTACGAAGGGAAGATCGTAAAGATCAGGGGCGCGGTAACCCGGTATAATCCCTCCATCATGGAAACCAACTGGATCCATATCCAGGATGGGACCGAACATGATGGACAGTTCGATCTGACGGTGACCACAAACCAGACCGCCGAACCGGGCGAAATAATCATTGTCCGGGGCCGGATCGCATTAAACAGGGATTTTGGTTATGGCTATTCCTATGAAGTCCTCATGGAGGATGCAGAGATCAGTGTAGATTAGTACAGCATCAGGTTCAGGTAAACATCTGCTTCTCAGAATTTTATTTTCATATAGGGGGTGTTGTCTTTCTTCCTGAAATCCTTGCTCACAGCCACACGGAAATACTGGCTGAAAGTTTTCAGGTATCCCTGCTTCATGAATCTTCGATTTGTTGTCCAGATAAAAGTATCGGCTACCCCGAATTTTTTCCTGGAAATTTTATGCGTCAGTTCCCAATCGTCTCCCAGTAACATTTTCTCATTGAAACCACCCAGTTCATTAAATTTAGACCGTCGGATCAGGATGAACATGCCGGCTGCATAGGGTCCGACGATATAAGGATATTTATAGGTAAAGGCATGGATCTTTTCCCAGAATATCCTGTCAGTCTGGTTCCCATCCCTGCATTTAATGTATGTTGCCACCAGGTCCAGGTCCTTTTTCAGGGCAAGGCCGAGTGCTGTTTCGATGCTGCTGTCCTCTCCAAGTTCAATGTCTGCATCCAGGAAGAGTATGTATTCGCTCGTGCAATAGGAAGCCCCGTTATTCCTGCCGGCAGGAGGGTATCCCCCTTTCACAACCCTGATCTGCAATTTCCCCCTTTTTATGAACTCCCCGATGGACTTAAGGGTTGCATCCGTGGAGCTGGCATCGGCGATGAAAATGGGTACGGCGGACATATCCACCGTCTGGTTTTCAAGTGCTGCAAGGGTATGCCCTATCTGCTTTTCCTCATTTTTACAGGGAATCACGATCGAAAGGAGATTTTCTTTCATAGGTCTGCAAATGGCTGAAATACGATGTAAAAATGAAAAAAAATATTCGTGAAATTAAGGAATTGAAAAAATGATTTCAAGTCCCATTGCATAAACCCCCTGAACTGAGTTAGTTAATTCACTGTTAAACAGCAATATAAAAAATTCCTTGTTTGATGCAAGGTCAATTGGGAATATGTTAATTTTATATTAATGCAGAAGGTCCATCAAAACCAGCCATGAAAAGAGAATCAGTCAGAACCGGCTATTATTATGCCCTGTTCGGCCTTCTTTACTTTGTTCAGGGAGCTGCCCTGGCCTACATCAATAATTTTCAGAAACCCTATCTCGATTCCCTAAATATAGACGCCTCCAGAATCGGGCTGCTGACCAGCATTCTGCTGCTTCCTTTCATATTTAAGATATTAATAGGTCTGTTAAGTGACAAGGTCAGCCTGTTCCGTCTTGGACACAGGAAACCGTATATTTTAACGGGACTGATCATGGGGGCAATTGCCTTCCTCCTGGTCAGCAGGGTCCTGCCGGACCGGAATTTCATGCTTTTCTCAGTCCTGATCTTCCTGGCATCCTTCAGTGTGGCCTTCTTTGACACCTGCACGGACGGATTTGCCATCGAAATAACCCCTGAAAAAAATTACGGAAGAGTACAAAGCATCATGATCAGCGGAAAAGCGATCGGATTCATCATCCTCTCCCTTGTATTCGGATACCTGGTGAAGCGAAGCAGCTATTCTGTCATTTTCATCATCATCGGGCTTTTAATGATGATCCCTTTTATATTTGCCCTTTTTGCCAGCGATCCTAAAAAAATCCGCGAGGAGAACCAGTTTGAGTGGAAAGCGTTCAGTCTGCTGATCACACCTGTCTTCCTGGTATTCGCACTCTATGCCGTATTTTACTCGATTGTCTCTTTTGGTGTGGATGGGTTGATCACCTATTACATGAGCAACGATCTTCATGCTTCAGAGAGGACCATTGGCCAGTACGGTGCACTCAGGGGGATCGGTGCGGTCCTGGGTGCGATCATCGGGGGAATATCGATGGACAGGCTTGGCTACAGGAGAATACCTTACCTGGCCGTTTTTGTCCTGTCCACCGCGGCCTGCCTGATTGGCCTTTCTTCGAGTACTTCCATGGTGCTCGGTTTAGCAGTGTTCTGGGGCTTTGCATGGGGTTCGCAGGAAGCAGTATTCTTTTCCCTTGCCATGTCACTCACGGATATCCGGATCGCAGCCTCCATGTTCGCCATCATGGTCTCCTTATCCAATCTCGGAACATCCATTACTAATGGGGTCAGCACTGCACTGAGCGCCACAGTAGGCTTCCATCGGATATTCCTTTTTCTGGCAGGTTTCAATTTTGTTAACCTGGTGCTGCTCTATCTCTGTTTCAGGTTGTGGAAACCCAGGGGATAAAATCTATTCAAATACCAGCTGCCTTATCTTGCTGCAGCCGGATTCGTACTCAACCCTCAGGAAATAGACCCCGCTCCCGAGAAGGGACCTGTGGATCTGAACGGTCCCCCGGGGCGGCTCCAGATGAAGGTTCAGCCTTTTGATCCCGGTCATGTCGAAAACGGCCAGGTAGGCATCAGGGGACAGGGTGGAAACATCGTAGTCGATCGAACTGGATTCATAGGCGGGATTGGGATAGGGTTCTGACAGGAAAAGGGATTCATCAACGGGCAGGATAAGCGAACTTAACTGGCAGTTACACTCGGCATAGTAGACCTCTTCGAACGGATCACCCTTATCCCCTTTCTCGCCAGGGGGACCGGCTGATCCAGCTTGACCCGGATCTCCCTGCCTGCCCTTGTTGACAGGGTAATTTATGCCCGGGAGGCTGTATACCTTCGAACCCTGCTGAGAAAGCAGCCTGGGGCCGGATGAGGTGTTCTGGATCCACAGATACTGGTCTTCCAGGCTTGCCAAAAGTTTCGAATTTTCATCAATGATATGGGTGTTGTAATGGCTGATGCCATTCCTGAAGGTGTGATAGGTATATATGATCTCGTAAAGTTCATCATTGTTGTAAAGGTACTTGGATACATTGATCACATTCAGGATGGTATCCTCAATGGAATTAATGGTACGGATGACCTGCTGCGAATCGTTGTACAGGCGTATTGTTTTTATGTTGGAATAGCTTGAATAATTCACATAGATCCCTTCAGTATCCGTGATGTAAAAATACCTGATGTCTTCTAGTGGAAAGTCTTTCTGAAGGGTGAGCTGACCATTGACATGGAAACTCAGGAGTGTAAGTATGGCCAGATAGAGATGCCTCGACATGGATGTATTTACACGAAAGAATGGAAAATAAAACCGTTGGACCGGGAGCACCAAATATAAACAACACCCTATTCAGACAGATTAATTTCATCTGAATTCTTGACTAAAAGTTATTAACATGCTATGTTGATATAATGTTAATTACCCAATAAAACAGCTTTACCGTGAAAGGATCATCCGGACGGTTTTCCAGGCCATATCAGTATCCTCGGTTCCACTGGGCGTTGGATCGGCCTTGATCACGAAGGTCCAGCTTACCGGATCTGTCATGGCATTGCCATAGAGGTCCTCAATCCCGCTGATCTCAACATTGAAGTTGTCGTTTTCGAAGGTCATGCCGGACAGGTCCGGAATAACCATAATGGAATTCCCGTTGCATCCCACGGAAGCATCAACGGTCTGGCCCGTTGAGAGGTTTTTCACCGTCAGCTGGCTTTCGGAGATCTTAAAGCAGTTCACGTTTTCATTGAATACGGCCACGATCCGGTCACCTTCATCCAGGACCAGGTCGGAGGGCTCCGGCATTCGCGATCTCAATCCGGATGTAATCCAGCAGGTCACGGTCGTATTCCCCAACCACCACGTTCATACGGTCCTTGCCTGAAGAGGCAAGTGTCCAGCCCTCTCCTGGCCGGAGACCGAAGCCCCGACCTCAAGCGAGCCGCGCACCTTGCCCCAGATCTCTGTCTCAACCGAGCTGCCAAAAACACCGAGTTCGAACTTGGTTCCCACTTTCACTTCCGCCCAAACGTTTACGCTCCCGCTGACCTGTTCCGAGAACCTCAGGGCCGTTTCAGTTTTGGTATTTTTCTCCAGGTAGCTGTAACTTGCATCTCCCGGGGGATCGCGGAGGATCATGAAGGGAATCTCGGGGGAAACGGTGGTGAAAGTCTGTTCCTTCGGCCGGTTACCTTCCACGGGAACGTCGACTGATTTCTGCGCGGTCTCTTTGCCGAGATAGGCAGTGGCTGCGAGATTCTTCAGGTAAGGGGCGATCAGGTTGGGACCTCCCGGTATGAAGCTGTATTCAGCCATCCCCCCTGAGATCGACAGTGTATCGACCCGGTTGCTTTCGTTCACAAGATGGTTCTGTACGATCAGCATGCCCGTGTCTGCGTGACAACTGTTGTCTCCGAAGACGTCCCTGACCTCAAAGGTAACCGTGTACTGGTAGCCCTGTTAGATGATCGGCACATCCGCATAATCACCGCAACCGTAATCCAGGAATCCCTGGATGCTGAGTTCCGGTTCGGAACGGTAAATGGATTGAAGGGAAGTAGATTTTTTCTCATGATCGATATTAATTTTTTTTAAAGATAAATATATATTTCATATATAAAGATTATTAGATCTTATTTTCTTTATTAATTTTGCCATATGAGACAATAATTCACTGCCGTCTGTTCATAACATAGTTGTGACCATATGGGAACCACATAGTCTAAATTCAAATAATACTATCATAAGGGACCGGAAAAAGAAAAAATCGGAATGAGAACCTTCCTAATAATCAGCCTGATTGTTGTGCTGTTATATCTTTTACTCCAGGCTTACCGGTCCCGCAAGCAGATCATCTCAGAATCTCCAAAGGAATACCTGCCCTGGATCTTTTTAACCGGGTTACTGTTGCTATTTGCAGTATTTAATCCCGGACTGAAAGAGAAAATAAAAGACCTGAAACAGAAATTTAATTTTAACCGATAATCGAAATAAAGCTGTCATGAAAAAACCAAACGGCAAACAAGCCTTCGCCTCACTTGGACCCGTTCATAATCTCGAAGAATTCCTGCAACCCGACTGGTGGCGCCGCATATTCAACTCCATGTATCTGAAAACCGATTCAGACGTTGTTGAAGACCAGGGAATTACGGCATTCGAGGCGGACCTGTTTACGAAGGTACTGGATCTTACAACGGAGGACGTGATCCTTGACCTGGCCTGCGGTCAGGGAAGACATTCCCTTGAACTCGCCCGCAGGGGATTTAAGAATGTCTATGGCCTTGACCGTTCTCATTACCTGATACACAAGGCTAAACAGACCAGTTTCAACGAAGGCCTGTCCGTCAATTTCAAGGAAGGGGATGCACGCCGCCTGCCTTATCCGACGGATACTTTCGATGTGGTCATGATCCTGGGCAACAGCTTCGGCTATTTTGAAAGTATGGATGATGATGTTAAGATCCTGAAGGAAGTACGACGGATACTGAAACCCCAAGGCAGGTTCCTGCTCGATGTTGCGGACGGCAATTACCTGAAAGTCCATTTTAATCCCAGGAGCTGGGAATGGATCGATAAAAACCATTTCGTCTGCCGCGAACGTTCGCTGTCAAATGACGGGGACCGCCTCATCTCGCGGGAGGTGATCTCCAATACAAAGAAAGGGGTGATCGTTGACCAGTTCTACGCGGAACGGCTGTACACCAGGGATAAGCTTTCTGAGATCATAAGCCGGGCCGGATTCAGGGACATTCGCTTCCACGAGGAATACATGACCAATTCAGGACGCAACCAGGACCTGGGCATGATGGAAAGGCGCATTATCCTGTCCTCCGCTGCGGTCAAGGAATGGTCCCCCGCCAAAAAGACCGCGTCCAGCGTTAAAAATATCGTGGTTATCCTGGGGGACCCGTCGAAAACCGATATAATCAAACCCGATGCGGTGTTCGATGAAGACGATCACAGCACCATCCGGCAGATGAAGGATGCCTTGAATTCCATGAAAAATTACCGGTTCACTTACCTGGACAACCACGATACCCTGATCCACAACCTGATAAAACTCAGGCCTCAGACGGATTATGTCCTGAATTTCTGCGACGAGGGCTTCAACAACAACCTGACAAGTGAACTGCACGTCCCGGCGCTGCTCGAGATCCTGAACATGCCCTATTCCGGTTCAAACCCGCAGTGCCTCGCTTACTGCTACGATAAATCCCTGATACGGGGCATCGCAAAAGAAATGGAGATACCGGTTGCGGATGCCGTTTATATTAACCCTGTGGACAGCGTATTCGAGATCCCTATGGAATTCCCCGTACTGGCCAAGCCGAATTTCGGCGATTCCAGCATCGGCATCACCCAGAAAAGTGTGGCCTACAACATCGAGGAACTGAACGATGCCATCCTCAAGGCAAGGGAGAAATTCGGGTACGACAAACCTATACTGGTGGAGGAATTTCTTACTGGAAAGGACCTGAGCCTGGGGATCATCGGGAATCCACCCGAATCCTATACTGTTCTGCCGATCGTTGAGGAAGACTATTCCCGGCTGCCGGAGGGACTGCCGAAGATATGCGGTTACGAGGCAAAATGGCTTGAGGATTCACCCTACTTCCAGTTGCTTCAATCGATCGAGGCAAAACTGGATACCGAAACGGAAAAACAGATCATCGCCTGGAGCCTGAAGCTGTCTGAAAGGCTTGAATGCAGGGATTATGTCCGATTCGACTGGAGACTGGATTCAAAAGGCACTCCAAAACTGCTGGAGATTAATCCGAACCCGGGCTGGTGCTGGGACGGACACCTGGCCAAGATGGCCGCCCTGAAGGGATTTGATTATGCTGCCATGCTGCGTGAAATCCTGACCGCCACCGAACTGCGCATCGGTCAGAACCAGGGATTGTTTCAGGCAAAGGAAAAGGCCCTGGCCGGTTCACAACAGGCTGCTGTATAATAGCGGGGGACCGGGCTCATTAAAGATTCAGAGGGGAGGATTTCGCGATGCAGATGATCAGCAAGATAAAGGCCGTAAACCGGATTCCACCTGTGTTTTTTACAATCCTTTCCTCAAGGATGGGTCCTGTTCGGTTTACCGGGACAGGCCAATGATTTGCAGGTTATTCGGGTTTTCCAGCCGGACGGACAAATACGGGAACAGGATCATGGTGACCTGCAACCCCATAAAAAACATGATCAGGAACCCGGATTTTAACAGAATCGTTGCCAGGGCGCCGGAAATGTATTCCTGCTACTTGAAACTTTACGCCATAGATCCCCAGCTTTCAATCCAGTATTTTCCCATCAACGAATCCGTCAGGAAAGCACTTGATATCATACTGCTGAATTCACAGTACCGGAAAAGGCCTGCCTGAGTTGTGTTACATCCGTGTTAACCAGAGCAGGGCGAATCCGGCAAAATAGGCCAGAACTATGTGCCAGCTGTTCTTCAGGTAAAGTCCCGTTGATTTTATTACGGGATAAAGATTCGACAGGGCAACGCCGGTCGAGGAGCCGAACCATATCATCGATCCGCCGAACCCGACCGCGTAGGCAAGCAGATCCCAGCGGTAGCCTCCTTCTTCAAGGCAAAGTTTCGTCAAGGGTATATTGTCAAAAACGGAGGACAGTATTCCCAGTAAAAGCGTGGATAATGTCGAGGCTTGCGGAAGATCGTTCACCGGCATCAGGGAGGCACTGGTTACGAGCGCTAACAGAAAAACGGTCCCCTTCAGCGATTTCGGGATCATGTTCCAGGGAATCCTGGTAAACGGGGTGCTCAGTAAAATGATGATCCATATGCCAAGGGCAGGGAAATTGAAAAAATAATTCGCTGCGATGGCACCGAGTATGATCATGACCACCACGAGGAGTTTTCTGAAAGAAACGGAATCTCCGTTGGCTGCAGGAACGGCCGGGTCCAGAATGGATTCGTCCGGAGCATCGTTTTTCTTGATATAGTCATCCTGTATCCTGGCCCCCACGTAGCCAAATATGGCAAAAGCGGCAGCGGATCCGATGTAACCGGGCAGCAATTCCAGGGGATGGATCCCTTCGATCCACATCAGGGTCGTGGTGGTATCCCCGATCACACTCCCGGCCCCCCCTGCATTGCTTGCAGCAATAATGGATGCAAGGTAGGCAATGTGGACACGCCCCCTGTATACTACCCATGCGATGGTGCCGCCCAGCATAGCTGCGGCGATATTATCCAGGAAAGAGGAAAATACCAGGACGAATCCCAACAGGATAAATCCCTTTCCCCATCCTCCGGGCAGGACCCGCGGCACTATGGCCGGCACCCCGGAGTCTTCGAAAAGTTTTGTCAGTATGGCAAACCCGAGCAGCAATCCGGCCAGGTTGACCAGGGTCGACCATTCTCCCTTCACTTCAGCGGTGCCCAGGAAATGTTCTGAGAGGCTGAACTCCCCGGGCGAAATCCATAATTTGAAAATAAGGATCACTGCCAGTCCCGTGAGGGATACCCACATGGTATGTCTGTGGAAAATGGCTATCCCGATCAGGGTGAGGGCAAACAGGATGAATTCAATGCGGACGTTAAGGATCTCCATATTTATGATATATGAACAATACGGTAATAAGACTGTAAAGGGGATTGACCGTCACAGGGATTGCTAAAAATTAATTTTCAGGACCGTAAAGATTTTAATTAGTTGACTATTTGTTAATCCTGTCGTAACTTAGGTGGTCATTGAAAATATAACCATGTGCAAGAAATTCCTCATTCTTTTCGTTCTTATCATCCCGCTGGCTGCCAGTGCCCAGTTCCAGCAAAGGGCAAGCCTGAATCTTTCAGCCGGTTTTTTCAAGACTCTCGGGGAAAAAACCTATATGCCGGATTGGGGTACATCTGACAGTGACAGGGAAAAATTCCAGATGCCTAACTACCGGCCCGGCTTCTCATCCGCCCTGAGCTTCCAGTACAACATCAACAGGCGGTTTTCATTGCTGGCAGAAATGGGCTACATGCATTCGTCCTCCTGGGAATACATCCAGTATGAGGATGTTAATTACCTGGACTGGGAATTCTATGACACCATTACCGATGAATTGCTGGCAGCGGGAAGTGATGAACTTACCCTGACCAGTATGGGATTTGGACTCGGAGTCAAATACTACCTTTTCCAGGGGAAAAAGATATCCCCCTTTTTTTTCACAACCCTCAACTACAATCTGACCACGGCGGATTTTACGAACAACCGCTGGCAGGCACAGCACGACCTGGGCTTCCTCGAGCCCGATGACTCCGGGCCGGACAACCCATGGCTTGAAAAAAACACGGGAATCGGAATTAACCCTGGAATGGGAGCAGAATATAACTTCAGCGACCGGATCGGGGTCTTCCTGAATTGCAGTTACCAGTTCGTCTCCATGAAGAAAGAAAATTTCAAGACACCGGAACAGCACGAAAATTTCCATGCCATAAACATCAGGGGCGGCATCAAATTCAGTTTCTGGAAATCAAAAGAACTCTGAAAATGAGAATAATCACGGCCCTCCTGATCTCTTGTTTACTGTGCAGCAGTCATCTGCGGCTCATGGGCCAGTACATTCTAAACGTCAAACAGACATTTCACGAGACCGATCACCAGATTTATTTTACCGGTTATTCCGACAAGGGCAATTACATCATTACCACGGGCTCGGATAACAACATCCTGCTGTGGAACGCTGAAACCGGGATTGTTTACCGGACGCTCGCGGGACTGAAAAAAAGGTCGAACGATGCCTGCTTCCTGGAAGACCAGGAACGGCTTTATTCGGGGGGAGAAGACAATCTCATCACAGTATGGAACACCGGGACCATGTCGGTCGAGGCAACCTTCAGCGGGCATCAGGGACCGGTGAAAGCCATTGATGTTTCACCGGACGGAAAGCTTCTTGCCTCCGGGGGAAGCGATCAGTCGGTCAGGCTCTGGGACATACGGAAAACCTCCCTGATCTACGAAATGAAGGCCCATAAGAAAGAGGTTACCGCACTTGATTTCAGTCCCGATGGAAAAATGCTTGCATCCGGAAGCGCAGACGATAAGCTTATCCTCTGGAATGTCTCAAGCGGTGGGATCATCGGTGCGGTGGATGCTCACAAGGGATGGATCAGGGATGTTTGCTTCAGCCCGGATGGCAAATTCATTGCAAGCTGCGGGAACGACAGGATGATCAGGATATGGACCGTGCCCGGCCTGGATGAGGTTAAGACCCTCAAGGGACACAGGAATTGGGTACAATCCATCGATTACAGTCCCGATGGCAGGTTCCTGATGAGCGGAGGACATGACCAGCTGATTCTTCTCTGGGACGTGGAGCAGGGTAAGCTGCTCTGCCAGTCGGAAAAGCAGGGCCAGATCGTGCTTTCCGTCGATATTCACCCCCTCTATCCCGATTTCATATCGGCCAGGCTGCTGTCTGAGGATCTCATGAAATGGGCCATATCGGGACCGGATATAACGCAGTGGAAAATCCCTTCAACCGTCCAGCAGTCAAGCCCCGAAACAGCTTCCGGAACCAGCGGAGATGAAATGCAATATCCCCGTATCGAAGTGCTATCGCCGGTATTCAGGGACAACCGCTGCGAAACCAGCCAGGGTGAGATCTTAATTATCGGAAGGGTTGAGGACCCAGCAGGGATGCCGTTGCTCCTGCTAAACGGGAACCCGGTTGCCGTCTCTGAAACCGGTATTTTTCAGATCAACCTTGATTTGCGCCCGGGGGAAAACAGCTATATGCTGCTAGCGAGCAACCCCCAGGGTAAAAGGACCGAAAAGAGCCTGGTGGTGGACTGCACCCTGGAAGGGAGTGTTTTTAATGCAGCACCCGGAACCGAGGATATCGGGGGGGGCAGGTATTTTGCACTTCTTATCGGGATAAATGAGTATGCCGACGAAGGCATCATCGATCTTGATAACCCTGTCCATGACATGGAAAATCTCTACCAGGTCCTTCATACCAGGTATAATTTCGATGAGGAAAACATCACACTGCTGAAAAATCCCACGAGGAATGATTTGATCATTGCGCTGGACAGGCTTGGTGGAAGACTGGGGAAAAATGACAACCTGCTGATATTTTACGCGGGACACGGGTACTGGGATTCCAAGGGCAAGATCGGGTACTGGCTCCCCTCCGATGCCGATATGCACAGCACGGTCAACTGGTTCCGGAACAGTACCCTGCGGGATTACATCGGGAGCATCGATACCAGGCACACCCTGCTGATAGCCGATGCATGTTTCAGCGGTGCCATCTTCAAGACCAGGGGAGTCGAAGAGGAAGCTTCCAGGGGGATCCAGAAGCTCTACGAACTCCCCAGCCGCAAAGCCATGACCAGCGGCATCCTGCAGGAGGTGCCCGACGAAAGCGTATTCCTGAAGTACCTGGTGGAGAGGCTGGAGAAAAATGAGGAAAAATACCTGTCATCGGAAGCCCTGTTCAGCAGTTTCAAAACCGCTGTCATGAACAACAGTCCCAATGTTCCCCAGTACGGCACCATCCAGAATGTCGGGGATGAAGGAGGGGATTACATCTTCATCAGGCGATAGGGACTTTGCTGCCGGGATCCATCCGGGGCAGGGTCAGCCAACTCCGTTATAAACTTGCAAACCAGCCGTTTAACAGGTCAAATGCCCGGACTAGCCGGGGTGCATAGTTCCGGATAAAGGATTCGTCGATCTCCCTGTCCAGGTAATCCCCATGGGTGGCGGCAAGGGCAGGTTCTCCTTCAAAATCGACGAAGGCCAGCCGGGCCGTCAGCTCGGCCGGCTCCCTTCCGAAATCATATCCCGGCAGAATCGCCACCCCCGTTTCTTCAAGAAGGGCCTTACACATCTCAACCGAAGTAAAGATCCCCCTTTCCGCCAGCTTCTCCCTGTATAATCCGAAATCGGGAAAAAGGTAAAAGGCACCCTGCGGCATGGGAATCCTGATGTTTATCTCAGATAAGCGTTTCACCAGGTATTTTGCCAGGGCTTTGAGAATACGGCGTGAATGAAAGAGATACGTTTCGATATCCTCTCCTCCCTGGAAGGCAGTGACTGCGGCATACTGGATCGGCGCACTGGTGGCGGTATAGGTTTCGCTTGCAACGATCGCCATGGCATCCCGCAGCCAGTCAAGCTGGGGAGGATAGGAGAATGTCCCGAGCCTCCATCCGCCGGCTCCGCACCATTTGCTTAGACCGCTGCTGATGATGGTTCCCTCCGGGTAAAATCGCGCAACCGAAACATGCTGGTGGTTAAAATGCAGCAAACCGTAAATCTCGTCCGAAACCAGGATGACCCTGTATTTCCTGGCCACGCGGGCCAGTTCCTTCAGGCGTTCGAGTGGATAGGTATATCCGGAGGGATTGGAAGGATAATTCAGGATCACGATTCTGGGCCTTAGCGGATCCGTCCTGCAGATCTTGTCAAGCTGGTCCGGGCTGAGCCTCCAGAAATTATCGGCGCTGGTCTGAACCCAGTAAACGTGACGACCGACGATCCTGGCCTGGGGGGAATACGACACCCAGGACGGTGTGGGGATCACCAGGTCTCCATAATACACCAGTTGCAGCAGGAAAATGAGCTCTTTGGACCCGGGCCCGATCATGACATTCTCAGGCAGGGTCTCGATTCCCTGGGTGTGTTTGTTAAAGCCGGCAACGGCCTCCCGGAGCAGGGGCAAACCTTTTACCGGAAGGTAAGCTTTCTGATGGGCATTGTCGCGAAGCGCCTGCACGACCCTTTCGGGGACAGGAAAAGGCGATTGTCCCAGTCCCATTCGATAAACCTGCCTCCCGCTTTTTATGAGTTCCAGGGATTTTTCATTGATGGCCAGGGTGGCCGAGGGGGACAGTCCCCTTACATTCAGGTTAAGGTTTATGTTATTCCAGTTTGCCATGATCGCATGCGGGACAATTACTTTTTCAAGTTACAAATTTTATTTTTCGTATGTAGATCCCTGTGAATAGAACGATCATGCGATTTGCTTTTGACCATATTTTTATTTAATATTTAAGCATGGATCATGAATCCCTTACAACTTAAATCAAACCATTATGAAACAGGTCAAGTTGCTCACATTCATGCTGCTTATCTCGTCCGTGGTACTGGGACAGGATATCATTCTCCTGAAAGACGGTTCGGAGATCAAGGCAAAGGTCACCGAGATCGGTGTCGATGACATCAAGTATAAAAAGTACGAAAACCTCGGGGGACCGGTGTACGTTCTGAAGAAGGCGGATGTGTTTATGATTACATACGAAAACGGGCAGAAGGAGGTCATAAAGGTGGAGGAACAGCCGGAGGGAAAATATCCCGGACAGCAGCAGGGCAGAATTCAAACCCCGCCCGAGATCAGCATTTCTTCGAATCAGGTAAGGAAAACCCATACGGCAGGTACCATGGGTTATATTATGGCAGTGCCTATAATGGGACTTGCCACAGCAGCGGGAATCTCGGATGAAGCGGTGACAGGAGGCATTCTGGGGGGAGCAGCAACCCTGACTCTTGGCATCTCTGCGCCCATTATTGCCGGAAGGGCGAAAAGAACAAGGGATATGACCCAGGTGGATGGGTTGTATTCTGCCAGGCTTGCAGGATGGATCTTCTATGCCATCGCCATGGCGGATGCCGTCACGCTCCTGGGTCTGAATGCAGCGGATGTGTATATCCCCGATGCAACCGTGATCATTGTCGGCGTAGTAGGCGCTGCATCCAGTATACTTTTTGGCCTGGATGCCCATAAGACCGCAAGCGAATCCGAGCAATACATCGGATCATTTAACATCACTCCGACACTGAATATCTCGCGGGATAAGTATGGCCAAAAGTTCACTTCCATAGGACTTCGGGTTAACTTCTGACAGCAGCAGAATTTGTCCCGCCAAAGCGTTACTTATTACTCCCGTCGCGTCAGAACAGTGCCCTTATCATCACCTTTGTGGCACTGGGCAGCTAAAAGCGGAAAGGACCTGCGGGGATCAGATCAGTATGGCTACCAGGCTCCTGCCGTAAAGTGCCCTGAAAATTGAGGCTATGTCCTCTCCCGCAAGGCTTACCCGGATTTCCGGAGTATAGGTCGGTACCCGCATTCCCAGGACTGAGAGTATGTTCTCCCCGGCCTGCCTGGACCTGATACGGGTATAAAAGAACAATTTCCTGAAAAACCGGCCCAATCCCCTGTTTCCATCGTCAACCAGGCACAGTCGGAGATCCCCGCTCAGGTCGAACGAAACAAAGGCTGGTATCCTCCGAATGGTGTCCGGCATAAAGACTGAATTTAATGCTTCCACCGTATCCCTGGGTGCTTTCTGAACAATGACCGGTTCCTTGTCAATGGTCGCAATTTCCCGTTCAACCGCCAGGGGCCTGGAGAAAAGTCCCTCATATGCCTGGTTATTTAGGGCAGAAAAAAACCTGTCGACCCTGATGTCACTTATTTTTGCCCGGTGTATTATGATTCCGTTGATCTCCAGGGCCAGAATGCTGTCCCTCAGGTTTACGCTCATCCCGATTGAATCCGAACCGGCCATGGCAATCCTGGATTCCAGGAATGCCTTTTCCCTTAGCGGAACTGCCAGATCGGGGAATTCCAGGTCCGGCACTCTCTTTGCGTCGGCTACTAACGTGTATGTTCCCCCCTCACGGTTCATCCGCCGGATCCGGTGGCCGGGTGCAATCAGGCAGGCAGTCAGGTAGCCCGCCAGGATGGCGGCAAAAAAGATAAGCAGTATCGTGCCCGGCCGGATCCGCATCGTATCCATGGTTCAGTAAATATAGACCCGTGAGCCGACCTGCAGCATCCGGTAAACCGCCTCCAGGTCATCGTCGTTCAGCCGGACACATCCGTGGGTCACCGGAAGACCCAGGAAGCGCTTGTAGAGAGTCCCGTGAATGAGATAGCCGTGTCCCAGGCTGAGTGCATAGTCACCCAGCACCCCGTATTCATAACGGGAAGGATGGTTCTCAGGCGGGATGGTCATCCCGAGCTCAACAAATGCCCAGTCAGGCTTTTTCCAGACCGGCGAGGTCGTTTTTCCCTGGATGCTGAACCTCCCCTTGGGAGTTTTGAAAAGCCATTTCGTCTTGTTTTCACTTTCCAGCAGGATGTAACTTCCGGTCGAGCATTCGCCCTCCCTGTAAATTTTGCGGTTATTATACAGGTAAAACCGGTTGCCGGATGTATTGATCACCAGGAAGGCTGAGCGGGGAGTTAACCCCCGGTATTTCCTGTCCAGCCTGGTTATCGTTCTTTCGAGCTCAGCCTTCTGCCGGGAAAGTTCGCCGGATTCTTTGCCTGATCCAAAGGATGTTTCCGGTTTAGGTACATGGATGATCCCCCGCTGCAGGGCGGGGATGATGAAAAGGATAAGGCACAGGAATAACAAAATGCCCGCAACATAGCGGGATACCCTCCCGATTGCCCCTAGAGGAAGTCCCATTACAAACTTCCTCAACCCTGCCGGCCATGAGCGGATCACCATGGAAAGGGACTTCAGCTTTTTCAGAAGGTTGGTTTCCATATTTCCTCGAGTGGTTTCAGGGAACCGACAATCGTAACCCTGGCACCCTCGGCAGCAAGGTTATAAAGAATGTCCATGTCCCTGTTATTCAATGCAATGCATCCATCCGTCCAGTCGTTCCCGCGGCCTCCTTCCCCGTGAATTTCGATGTGTCCCCCGATGTCCGCCGATCCGGGAAGCGTGCCATTGCTTTTATCCTGGCTGAAACGCCTGATGTCATCTGTGTTCGGGTAATCCAGCAACAGGGCTTTGTAATACTTTGTATTGGGATGTTTCTTTTTTTCAAGGACCGTATAATAACCTTCGGGTGTGGCCTTATCTCCCTGGAAACGCTTGTCCCCTATCCAGTTCCTGCCCAGTTCGATCCCGAATGAATGCACCTGGATCCCTTTACGGTATACCCTGGCCTCCCTGGCCATCTTATCGATGATGATCACATAGGAATTTTCCCTTGAGGAGGAATGGATTGTGTTTTTTACCCATTTCTGCCATTCCCCGTAATTTTGAAAATATCCGGCAAGCAGTTCATTTGCGGATCCGAATGCAAGCCTGAGGCTGGTTTCCGCTTCCTCCAGCCTGTCCTCACAAAGGAAATAATCCCCGTGACTGTAGGCAGATTCGGCTTCGGCAAATTTCAGTCGGCCCCTGCTCAGGCTTGTAAGTACCTGGTCCGGGACCGGAAGGACGGATAACAGCTCCTGGTTGGAATCCAGCCGGGTCCTGAGAAATTCGATTTTTTCCACGAGCTTTATGGGAAGGGACCTGGAATTATCCCTTGCGTTTGACTGTGCCAGTAAGGCATACCGCGCAGATTGAACTGCAAAATAACGTGCAACGCTGTAATCCCTCCTCAGGATAAACCGGTCATTTTCCTCCTGCCAGTGGAGCATGGCCGAATCGAACAGATTCTCAGATTTCCTGAAGTTTTCGGGGGAATAAAGGTCCGCCCTGCTGATCCTGGCGTCATTAATGGCCTTTCGGGCCGTGTCAAAATCTTCCAGGGGGACTTTCTCCACCCGTGTAAGGGGGATCAGCAAGAGGACGATTCCAAGCAGGATGAGGACCGGGAAAAAGTACTGGAAAAAGTGTTTCCTGCTTCTCATCGTGTTCGCACCCCGGTATGGTCCGTCCCCTTACCTCTG
>Ga0307419_10000445_pt1 | contig 20652 bp, 35 predicted proteins | sample SalMarWE160230MG_2_FD_202512 | JGI IMG/M metagenome (GOLD analysis project Ga0307419, IMG submission 202512) | Salt marsh sediment microbial communities from the Plum Island Ecosystem LTER, Massachusetts, United States - WE1602-30 | ecosystem: Environmental > Aquatic > Marine > Intertidal zone... | reverse complement strand
AGGCGGGCGATCTTCCCCTCGTCCACATCCGCGCACACCACGTCGTGCCCCGTCTCGGCCAGGCAGGCGCCGACCACCAGCCCGACGTAGCCGGTCCCGATTACCGTAATATCCATTCTTCCTCCCCTCGGAAGCCCAGGCTCCGGACGAACCGCTCCTCAGCCGGCGATCGACCGATACACTTCGCGTACCGTGGCTTCGATCTCCCGCTCCGGGCGCCAGCCGGTCGCGTGTCGCAAACGCGTCGGGTCGCCGACGACCCGGGCGGGCTCCTCGTTCCGGACGCGGCTCGGATCCACCACCACGTCGACCTCGACGCCCGCCTCGTCGAGGATCCAGTCGAGGATACGCCGAATGGCGAGGGCGCGACCCGAGCACACGTTGTACGCCGCCTCCGGACGCTCGAGCTCTAGAATCCGCCGGAACGCCGTCACGCCATCTCGCACGTCGGTGAAGTCGCGCTCGACGTCCAGGTTCCCGACCTCGAGGCGCGGCTCGCGCTCGCCGGCGGCGATCTTCGCCACCTGCTGGCAGAAGTTCGGGACCACGAAGTGCTCCTGCTGGCCCGGGCCGATGAGGTTGAAGCCTCGTGCGACGACCGTGCGCACGTGGCGCGCCCGGCGGTAGGTGTGCGCCGCGAGCTCCTGGCAGGCCTTGGAGAGCCCGTACACGGTCACGGGCCTCAGCATGAGGTCTTCCCCCAGCGGCTCTCCGGGCTCGCCAGCATCACCGTAGGAATCGCCCGAGCCCATCACCAGCACGATGGGGTCGAAGTCCGGGAACTCCTCCCGCACCGAGAGCACGGCCTCGCACAGGTTGACGGTCCCTCCGGCGTTGACCCGCATGGCCGCATCGGCCTGCTCACGCGCCAGGGCCCCCGACGAGAAGCCGGCCAGATGATAGATCCGGTCCGGCTGCACGGCGGCCAGCACACGGAAGAGGGCGTCGTGGTCCCGGACGTCGGCCGCCTTCCATTCGACCGCCGCCATCTGGTCGGGTGACAGGGTGCTGCGCGTCGGCGGGAGTGTGAGCGAGGAAGCCGCGACCGACTCCTCGGTTTCCAGGAGCTCCGTGAGCAGGTGCTCCCCTACGAAGCCATCCGCGCCCGTGACCAGGGACTTCATGATGCCCCCGCCGAGGTCTCGGCGATCGCGCGGCGGGCCAGCTGGCGCGCCGCGTACGTCACCACCAGGTCGGCCCCCGCCCGACGGCAGGCGAGAGCCGCCTCCCACAGGGCCGCGGGTCCGTCCAGCCACCCGCGCTCGGCCGCCGCCATGACCATGGCGTATTCTCCGCTCACCATGTAGGCGGCCGTGGGCAAGCCGAAGTTCGTCTTGACGCGGTGTACGACGTCCAGGTATCCGAGCGCCGGCTTCACCATGACCAGGTCCGCTCCCTCCTCCACGTCGAGAGCGACCTCCCTGACAGCCTCATCGCCGTTGGCCGGGTCCATCTGGTAGCCGCGCCGGTCCCCGAAGCCGGGGGCCGAGTCCGCGGCATCCCGAAACGGACCGTAGAACGTGCTCGCGTACTTGGCCGCGTAGGACAGGATGGCCGTGTCCTCCAGGCCCGCCCGGTCCAGGGCCTCCCGGATCGCGCCCACTCGACCATCCATCATGTCCGAGGGCGCCACGACCTGCGCTCCGGCCCTGGCGTGGCTCACGGCCTGCCGCGCCAGCAGCTCGAGGGTCGGATCGTTGAGCACGCGCCCATCTTCCACCAGCCCGCAGTGACCGTGGCTCGTGTACTCGCACAGGCATACATCCGTGATCACGACCGCGTCGGGCACGGCCTCGCGCAAGCGCCGAACCGCTCGCTGGACCACGCCCTCCTCGGCCCAGGACGCGCTCCCCGTGTCATCCTTGTGATCGGGAATGCCGAACAGGAGGAAGGCGCGGACGCCGTCCGAGCGCGCCGCCGCCGCTTCCTCCACCGCCGCCTGGACGGGCAGCCGACTGACCCCCGGCATGGATTCGACGGGTCGCGGCCGGTCCAGGGTCGCATCGACGAACAGCGGATAGACGAAGTCGGTCGGCGACAGGCGCGTCTCCCTCACCAGGTCGCGGATGCCCGGCCGACGAAGCCGACGGAGTCTCACGCGCGGGAACGCGCCCCCAGTCGATTCAGACATGACCACCTTCCGTACGGTCCGTGGTTTCCGCTCGCACGAGGGCGTCCACCAGCCCGGGAATCGTGTACTCCCGAGCCACGACGTCCACCCGCAATCCCAGCTCTTCGGCCGTCTCCGCCGTGATCGGGCCGATGGCGGCCACCCGCGCCCGACCGGCGTCGGCTCCCAGGGCGTCGGCGAAGCCGCGGACCGTGGAGGAAGCCGTGAACGTCACCCAGTCGACCTCGCCGGCGTCCAGCCGGTCCCGGAGACGACCGGCTCGCTCCGCGTCCGCGGTCACCGTCCGGTACGCCGGGATCTCGTCCACCTCCGCCCCGGCTTCCTCGAGCAACCTGGGGAGGACTTCGCGCGCCTCCGCGGCCCGCGGGAGGAGGATGCGTGCCCGCTCGGGATTCGGCTCCGCGTCGAGGAGCGCCGCGGCCAGCGCCTCGGCCCGGTACTCGGTGGGCGAGACGTCCACCGCCAGGCCGAGCTCCCGGCGCACCGCGCGGGCCGTGGCGGGCCCGATGGCGGCCACGTGGACATCCCGCAAAGCCGCCGGATCTTCCATGTCCTCGGCCAGGGCCTTCACCGACTCCACGCCCATGACGCTCGTGAACACCAACCAATGGTAGTGTCCCCCGCGACCCAGCGCCTCGCGCAGGGAGGCGGGGTCGTCGAGCGGGCGGATGCGTATCGTGGGAAACAGGATCACCCGGGCGCCGCGCGCGGCCAGGAGGTCTGCGAAGGAGGTGGAGCGGGCTCGCGGGCGGGTCACCACGATGGCGCGGCCCTCGAGCGGGCGATGTGGAGGGGAGGCGGACCGGGCGCTCATGGGCGGGCAGCGCGGACCAGGCCCCGGGCGGGGCCCGTGTCCGGCGACGTGCGACCCGTCAACGGGTCGTCACGGCGCCTTGCGGACCTTCCCCGCCTTCAGACAGCGCGTGCACACCCGCACGCGATGGACGCTCCCATCCTCGATGATCCTCACCCGCTGCAGGTTCGGATAGACGCGCCGCTTGGTGCGGTTGTTCGCGTTGCTGACGCTGTTGCCCGTCGCCGGGCCCTTGCCACATACGTGACAGAATCTGGCCATGGGATCCCCGTCGCTCTCAGCCGCGTCCGCTTCTCAGGATGACGACCGAGTCCGCCAGCATGAACGTGGGCAAGCCCGGGATCTGAGCCGCGGACGCCGAGTCCACCGCCCCGCGCTTCACCCATTCCGAGCGAATCGAATCGTTCAACGTATAGAACTGGCCGGACAGGTCGACCCTGTCGTCCTTGTACACCGTCAGGCCGCGCTGGATGAGCCGCGTGTCCATCAGCACGGGATAGGAGACGGAGTCGTTCAGGGAGAGCGTGAACACGGCCCGGCCAAGGCGGCTCGACACCGGCACGCTGTCGAACATGGCGCTTCGGCCCGCCGCGCTGACCGGATCGGCGGCCAGCGAGGCCAACGTCACCGGCCCCGGACCCTCGGTGGTCGAGTCGGCCATCTGGGGTTGCACGGTCTGCTCGATCTGCTGCGACTGGTTGTAGAGCCACCAGAAGAAGCCCGCCATGGCGGCGAGGGCCACGACCATGAAAATGAATGAGCTACCGCGACCGGAACGCGCCATGTCTCTCCCTCTCTCTTGTTCCTCGGACGAGGAGGCCTGGAGGAGCTAGGCCCCGGACCGCTCCGTCAGCTCGATGAGCGCCAGCTCCGCACCGTCGCCCTTCCTGGCACCCAGCTTCAGGATGCGCGTGTACCCTCCCTCGCGATCCTCGAACCGGGGACCGATCTCCTCGAACAGCTTCGCCAGGACCTCGCGGTCCTGGATGTGTCGGCGTACCCGGCGCCGGCTGTGCACATCGTCGCTGCGGGACAGCGTTACCAGCTTTTCGGCGAATGGGCGCAGCTCCTTGGCCTTCGCCTCGGTGGTGCGGATCCGCTCGTGCCGGAACAGGCTGGTGGCCATGTTCCGGAGCATCGCCTTCTTGTGGCTGGCGGTCCGGCTGAGCTGACGCCCCTTCTTCCTATGCCTCATCGTCTTCCTCGGCCTCGGCGGTCGCCCCGTTTCCGGAGCTCGCCTCCTCCCGGAGGTACAGCATCCCGTCCTCGCCCTGCTCCAGGGCCATGCCGAAGTGAAGCTTGTTGGCGGCGAGCACCTCCGCCACCTCCTCCAGCGACTTCTCGCCGAAGTTCTCCACCTTGAGCATGTCGTCGCGCGACCGGCTCGCCACGTCGCCCAGCGTGCGAATATCAGCCTTTTCCAAGGTGTTACGCGACCGGACCGAGATCCCTTCGAACGCCTCCAGCGACTGGCCGAGCAGCTCCTGCAACTCGGGCCCGACGCGCCGCAGGCCCTCCGGGGCCCCGTCGCCTCCCGCGCCCGATCCATCCTCGCCCGTGGCGATCTCGATCGGTCCCTCGCCGATCCGCGTCAGGTAGTCCAGGTGCGCCCGCGCGATGCGAGCCGCCTGCCCGAGCGCGTCGGCTGGGTCCAATGCGCCGTTCGTCTCCACCGCGATCGCCAGCCGGTCGAAGTCCGTCCGTTGACCGACCCGCGTCTCCTGGACGGTGAAGTTCGCCTTGATGACCGGGTTGTAGATCGAGTCGACACGAATCAGGTCCACCGGCGCATCCTTCGGGACCGAATGCTGCTCCGCCATGCTGAAGCCCCGGCCCCGGTCCACCCACAGGTCCATGCGGAGCGGCCGGTTCTCCGGCAGGTCCGTCTGGAGGGTGAACAGAGGCTGCTCCGGGTTGACGATCTCGACCGTCGCCACCTGGCCGATGTCGGCCGCCGTCACCTCCCCCGCCTCGTGGACGCTGAGCTCGAGTCGTGCCTCGCTCTCGCCCGGATCGAGCCGGATGACCAGCCGCTTGAGGTTCTGGATGATCTGATGGATGTCCTCCGCCACCCCCTCGATGGTCTGGTGCTCGTGCTGCACCCCGTCCACCCGGAAGGCCCACACGGCCGCCCCGGGCAGGGAGGAGAGGAGGATCCGCCGGATCGAATTGCCGATGGTGTGACCGAAGCCCCGCTCCAGAGGCTGAAGCAGGTACTCCGCGCGCCGTCCGTCCTCGGAGCGGGAGCGCTCCTCGGCCGATTCGGGCAGTACCAATCCCGTGAGGTCCAACGTCGAAGGCATAGTGTTCTCTTCGCCTGTATGGTCTCGCCGTGCCGTTCCGATACCGATCGCGACCGCTACTTGCTGTACAGCTCCACGATGAGCTGCTCCTGCGCCGCGAGCGGAATGTCGGCCCGGGACGGCCGCTCCAGCATCCGTCCCTTGAGTCCCTCCAAATCCACGCCGAGCCAGGAGAGCCGCTCCCGGTTCTTGCTGTCCGCCACCGCCTCTCGAACCAGCGGCATCTCGTGGGCCGTGCCCGAGAGGGAGATCTCCTCGCCGGGGGACACCTCGTAGCTGGGCACGTCCACCGTGGCCCCGTTCACCCGCACGTGCCCGTGGCGCACGAGCTGGCGCGCGCCCTTGCGCGAAGAGGCGAAGCCGAGCCGATACACCACGTTGTCGAGCCGGCTCTCGAGCCCGATGAGCAGGTTCTCGCCCGTGATCCCCGGCAGCTTGGCCGCGCGGCCGAACAGGTTGGCGAACTGCTCCTCGCCGAGCCCGTAGATGCGCTTGACCTTCTGCTTCTCCCGCAGCTGCAACGCGTACTCCGACTGCCGTCGCCGACGCCTGCCGACGCCGTGCTCTCCGGGCGGATACCCGCGACGCTCCACCGCGCACTTCTCGGTGAAGCAGCGCTTGCCCTTGAGGAACAGCTTCTCACCCTCTCGCCGGCACAGGCGGCAGACCGGCCCCGTGTATCGACCCATGTAGCTCCTTCTTCTCCTCTAGACCCGGCGCTTCTTGGGCGGTCGGCAGCCGTTGTGCGGGATCGGCGTGACGTCCCGGATCGCCGTGATGGTCAGCCCCGCGCTCTGTAGCGCCTGGATGGCCGATTCACGGCCCGAGCCGGGACCCTGCACGCTCACGCTGACCCGCTTCATCCCGAGCGCCACGGCCTCCTTGCCCGCGTTCTCGGCCGCGATCGTGGCCGCGAAGGGCGTGGACTTCTTGGAGCCCTTGAAGCCCGATTTTCCGGCGCTCGACCACGCTATGGTGTTGCCGGTCGCATCCGTGATCGTGACGATGGTGTTGTTGAAGGTGGCCTTGATGTGCGCCACGCCCTCGGCGGGCACCTGCCCCTTCTTTCGACTCGACTTCTTTCCCGGCTTCGCCATCCCTCGCTCGTCGCTCCAGGCGTACTCAAGTCCAGGCCCCGGCGTCCGTCCCGGGGCGCCCCAGGCAGCCTACTTCTTGGCAGGAGCCTTCTTCTTGCCCGCCACCGTCTTGCGGGGACCCTTGCGGGTCCGCGCATTCGTGTGGGTGCGCTGACCCCGCACCGGCAGCCCCTTCTTGTGCCGGAGCCCCCGGTAGCAGCCGATGTCCATGAGCCGCTTGACGTTCATGGAGCGCTCGGTGCGGAGGGCGCCCTCCACCTTGTAGCGGTTCTCGATGACCCGCCGCAGCTTGTTGACGTCCTCGTCGGACAGCTCGTGGACCCGGACGTCCGGATCGAGAGCGGTCTCCTCGAGGATCGATTGCGAGGTCGACCGACCGATGCCGTAGATGTAGGTCAGCGCGACCTCGATGCGCTTGGCGCGTGGCAAGTCCACGCCCGCGATGCGTGCCATGGCTCTCTTCCTACCCCTGGCGCTGCTTGTGTTTCGGGTTCCGCGTGCAGATCACGCGCACGACGCCGCGCCGGCGCACGATCTTGCAATGCTCGCAGATCTTCTTGACGCTCGTCCGGACTTTCATGACGCTCCCCGCGCTGGTTGATCCGTCTCCACCGGAGCCTTGCAACCTAACGCTATGGGTCGATTCGATCAACTTTTGGGCCGCCGCGAACCGGCCGGCGGGCCGGCCGCTTCACTTGTACCGGTACGTGATCCGCCCCTTGGTGAGATCGTAGGGCGACATCTCCACCGCGACCTTGTCTCCCGGCAGGATCCGGATGTAATTCATGCGGATCTTGCCCGACACGTGGCACGTGATCTCGTGCCCGTTCTCGAGACGGACCCTGAACATGGCGTTGGGGAGGGCCTCGATGACCTCCCCACTCATCTGAATCGGTTCTTCCTTAGCCAAGCTGCTCCCCTCCCTGCGTGGCCGATCGGACGGCCGGGCTCGTCAGCACGCGCGGGCCCTCGGGCGTCACGGCCACCGTGTGCTCGAAGTGCGCCGACAAAGACCCGTCCGCCGAGACCACCGTCCAGCCGTCCGAGAGCGTGCGCACGGATCGCCCGCCCACGTTCACCATGGGCTCGATCGCGATGACCAGACCCTCCCGGAGGCGCCGCCCGTGGCCGGCACGTCCGTAGTTGGGGACCTGCGGATCCTCGTGGGCCGCGTGTCCCACTCCGTGACCCACCAGCTCCCGCACGACGCTGTAGCCCTCGGCCTCGACCGCGGACTGGATCGCTTCCCCGATGTCCCCGAGGTGTGCTCCCGTCCTGGTCTCCGCGATCCCGGCCTCGAGAGCGGCCTCGGTCACCTCGAGCAGGTGCCGGGTCTCGGGCGCGATGTGCCCGACCGGCACCGTAACGGCCGAGTCGGCATAGAACCCCTCCAGCCGGACGCCTAGGTCCAGGCTCACGATGTCGCCCTCCTCCAGCACCCGGTGCCGCGAGGGAATCCCGTGCACGACCTCCGCGTTGATGCTCGTGCACAGGCTCGCGGGGAAGCCGTACAGGCCCTTGAAGGCCGGTTCCGCGCCGGGATGGGCCCGGATCATGTCCTCGGCCACCCGGTCCAGCTCTGCCGTCGATACTCCGGGCCTGACGTGGTCGCGAATGCGCTCGAGCACGTCCGCGGTGATGACCCCGGAACGGGCGATCGCGTCGATCTCCGCAGGACTCTTGAGATGGATCACGCCCCCGCACCTTCCTGGAGCCGCTCCCGCACCCGTCGCTCCACCTCGTCGACGTCGCCCGTCCCGGGCACCGCCAGGACCGGCACATCGGTGCCGGCGTACCACTCGAGCACCGGCGACGTCTCCGACCGGTAGACCTCGAGGCGCCGCCGCACGGTCTCGGGACGGTCGTCCTCGCGCTGCACGAGCGGCGTCGAGCACTCCGGGCACCGCGCCCCCTCGGCGGCGAGCCCGGCCCGCTCCGCCGACCACACGGCGCCGCAGCCGGGGCACACCCGCCGGGCGCTCAGCCTGCGTACGAGCTCCTCCTGCGGCACCTGCAGGTCGATCACCGCATCCAGCGTCTCGCCCCGGGCCGAGAGGACGTCCGCCAGGCCTTCGGCCTGGGCGACCGTGCGGGGGAAACCGTCCAGGATGAATCCGTCCGTGGCCCCGGGGCGCTCGAGCGCCTCGGCGATGAGGCCCAGGATCACCTCGTCCGGGACGAGCTCCCCCGCATCCATGTAGCGGCGGGCACGCTCCCCGAGCTCCGTCCCGGCACGCCGGGCCTCGCGCAGCATGTCTCCCGTGGAATATCGAGGCACCCCCAGGCGCTCCGACAGCCGGGCACCCTGGGTGCCCTTGCCGGCGCCTGGCGGGCCCATCAGCACGAGCCGCATCCTACATGTACCGCTGGCGTGCCCGGTACTTCACCCGGCCCTTCTTCATGAAGCCCTCGTAATGACGGAGCAGGAGGTGCTGCTCCATCTGCTGCACCGTGTCCAGCGCGACCCCCACCACGATGAGGAGCGACGTCCCCCCGAAGAAGAAGGTCTTGATGTCGAAGGCCGAGAAGATCCAGAAGGGCATGATCGCGATGAGCGCCAGGTAGATCGCCCCGGGCAGCGTGATCCGCGTCAATACCTTGTCGATGTACTCGGCCGTCTGGGTCCCCGGCTTGACGCCCGGGATGAAGCCACCCTGCTTCTTCAGGTTCTCCGCCAGGTCGATCGGGTTGAAGATGATCGACGTGTAGAAGTAGGTGAAGAAGACGATGAGAATGCTGTAGGTGACATAGTACCACGCGGTGCCGGGCTGGAAGGTCTGGCTCAGAGTGTAGAGGAAGCCGGACACTCCGGTGGTGGCCGCCCCCTGGCCTCCCGTGAAGGCGTACAGGGTCCCGGGGACGATGATGATGGACTGGGCGAAGATGATCGGCATCACTCCGGCCGAGTTCACGCGCAGGGGGATGAACGACTTCTGGCCCTCGCGGACCCTCCCGCGCCCGACCACCTTCCGCGGGATCTGCACCGGGATGCGCCGGGCAGCCATGGTGAGCGCCACGACCCCCGCCACGATGCCGACCATGACCGCCACGAGCGCGATGAGCTTGAACAGGCTGATGCCGCCTGCCCGCCACATCTCCAGCGTGCTGGCCACGGCTCCCGGGAAGCGCTGCAGGATGGAGAAGAAGATCAGGAGCGACATGCCGTTCCCGACCCCGCGCTCGGTGATCTGCTCGCCCAGCCACATCACGAACACGCCGCCGGTGGTCAGCATCAGGATGGTCTGGAGCCGGAAGCCCCACCCCGGCTGGATGACGGCTCCCGCCTGGGACTCGAGGAAGATCGCATAGCCGTAGGCTTGCATCACGCACAACGCGACCGTGACGTAACGTGTCCACTGGGTGATCTTACGGCGCCCCTCCTCTCCCTCCTTCTGCATCTTCTCGATGGTCGGGAACACGGCCGCCAGCAACTGGAACATGATGCTGGCCGAGATATAGGGCATGATCCCGAGGGCGAACACCGTGGCCCGCTTCAGGCCCCCACCCACGAACATGTCGTAGATCCCGAACAGCGTGCCCTGGAACTGGCCGGCCAGCTGCTCGAGCGCGACGACGTCGACGCCGGGCACGGTGATGTGGGAGCCCAGGCGGTAGACGGCCAGGCACAGCAGCGTGAAGAGGATCTTGTCCTTGAGCTCCGGGACCTTGAACAGGTTCGGAATCGCCTCGGCGGCCTTGAGTCTGGAGGACGAAGCCATGCTACGCGAGCACCTCGACCTTCCCGCCGGCGGTCTCGATCTTCTCGCGCGCCGACGCGCTGAACGCGTGCGCGCGCACCGTAAGCGGCCGGTCCACCTCTCCCTGGCCCAGGATCTTGATCGGCTTCGAGGCGGAGTCGACCAGCCCCCGCGCCTCGAGCTCGGACGGACCGATCTCGGTGGCGTCCACGAGCGCCAGCTGCTGGAGGTTCACGATCTGGGACTCGACCCGATTGGGATTCGTGAAGCCGCGCTTGGGCACCCGCCGATACAGGGGCATCTGGCCGCCCTCGAACCAGGTGTCGATCTCCTTGGCGCCTCCGCTCCGGGCTCTCTGGCCCTTGTGACCACGACCCGCGGTCTTCCCGCGCCCCGATCCGGGACCGCGGCCCACCCGCCGCGAGGAGTGGCTGGATCCCTCCGGCGGGCTCAGGTTCTCGAGGCCCGTGCGCTTCTCGTCAGCCATGATGTCCGTCGATCTCCTCGACCTCGACCATGTGCGACACGGCCCGGAGCATGCCGCGAATGGAAGGGCCATCCTCTTGGATCACTTCGTCCTGGTGATGACGCAGACCGAGGGCCCGTAGCGTGCGGCGCTGCAGAGCCGGGGCTCCGCTGCCGCTCCGGACCTGTCGGATGCGGAGCCTCTTAGCCACGCATGGCCTCCCGGATCACCTCCACGTCCACGCCCCGCTCGTACGCCACCTGCTCGGGCGTGACCAGATCCGCCAGCCCCTGCATCGTGGCCCGGACCATGTTGATGGGATTGTTGGATCCCAGGCTCTTGGTCAGAATGTTCTGGTAGCCGGCGCACTCGAGCACCGCGCGCACCGGGCCCCCGGCGATCACCCCGGTCCCGGGGCCCGCCGGCTTGAGGAGCACTTTTCCGGCACCCAGCTCGCCGACGATCTCGTGCGGCACCGTGCCCCGAACGATCGGCACCTCGACCATGCTCTTCTTGGCCTGGTCGATGGCCTTGCGGATGGCCTCGGCCACTTCGTTCGCCTTGGCCAGCGCCGTGCCGACCCTACCCTGACCGTCGCCCACCGCCACCAGCGCCGTGAAGGAGAATCTGCGTCCTCCCTTCACGACCTTCGAGACGCGGTTGATGTCGATCACGTTCTCGCGAAGGTTCTCGCCTTCGTCGCGTCGCCTCTTCGCCACCGTACCTCTCAGCTCACCGTGTGCACGCGATCAGAATTCGAGGCCGCCCGCCCGGGCACCCTCGGCGAAGGCCTTGACCCGGCCGTGATACGGGAAGCCGGCCCGGTCGAACACCACCCTGTCGACCCCGGCCTCCTTCGCACGCCGTGCCAGGAGCCGGCCGGCGGCGAAGCACTCCGGATGCAGCACTTCCTCCTCTGACGCCATCTCGGCCAGCTCGGGCGAGCGCGTCGAGGCGCCCACGAGCGTGATGCCGCGATCGTCGTCGACGACCTGGCCCTCGATGTTGCGGTGGCTGCGGGCCACGACCAGCCGCGGCCGCTCCGTGGTGCCCCGCAGCTTCTTCTGGATACGGGCGTGCCGACGAGCGCGCCGCCTCCGACGCTCCGCCACCCTGTCCGTCGCCATCTCGACCTCTCTGCTCCGTATGACCGTCGGGCGCCCGACGACCCGTGACTACAGGGCCCCGCCGACCGCCGCCTTGCCCGCCTTCCGCCGAATCTGCTCGCCGACGTACCGGATGCCCTTCCCCTTGTAGGGCTCGGGGGGACGGACCTGCCGGATCTTGGCCGCGACCTCACCGACCAGCTGCTTGTCGGCCCCGGCCACGTGCACGAGGGTCGGACTCTCGAGCTCGATCTCGATCCCCTCGGGCATCTCGAACAGCACGGGGTGGCTGAACCCGACGTTCAGCGTGAGGTTCCGGCCGCGCTTTTCGGCCCGGTAACCGACTCCGTGTATCTCGAGAGAGCGGCGGAATCCTTCCGTCACTCCGTGCACCATGTTGGCGATCAGGCTCCGGGTGAGGCCGTGCAGGGCCCGGTGCCGAGCCTGGTCGGTCGGTCGCGTGACGTGGATCTCCCCGTCCGCGACCTCGATCATCATGTCCGGATCGAAGCCGAGCTCGAGCTCGCCCCTGGGCCCCTTCACGGACACGCGAGATCCGTCCACCCGGACCTCCACGCCCTTCGGGATGGCGATCGGTAGCTTTCCGACTCTCGACATCTTCGCTCCGCCTCGTTCGCCTAGTAGACGCGCGCCAGCAGTTCTCCGCCGACCCGCTGGCCCCGCGCCTCGCGGTCGCTCATCACTCCGCGCGACGTCGACAGGATCGCGATGCCCAGGCCCGACCGCACCTTGGGAATCGCGTCCGCTCCGACGTAGCGTCGCAGCCCGGGCCTGGAGACCCGCTCCAGAGATCGGATCACCGGCTGGTCCTCATCCGTGTACTTCAGGTACACCCTGAGCACGCCGTGATGGCCATCGTCCAGGACCTTGAAGTCGTGGATGAAGTAGTTCTCCTTGAGCACGCGAGCGATCTCGATCTTGAGCTTCGAGATCGGCATGTCCACCCGGCGGTGACCCGCCCGACAGGCGTTCCGGACCCGCGTCAGCATGTCCGCGATTGGATCGTTGAGACTCATCGGCTCACCAGCTCGCCTTGCGGACGCCCGGAATCTCGCCCCGGAGCGCCAGCTCCCGGAAGCACAGCCTGCACAGGCCGAACTTGCGCATGTACGCCCGGGCCCGACCGCAGCGGTTGCAGCGGTTCTTGCCCCGCGTGCTGAACTTGGGCTCCTGCCTCGACTTCTCGATCAGCGCTTTTCTCGCCATGCATCCCTTCCGGGTCCGTCTACCAGTTCCGTTCCGCTCCGGGCCGCCCGCTCACACCACCACCGGGGTCTCGCCCCGGAAGGGCATTCCCAACTCCCGCAGGAGCACGAGCGCCTCGTCGTCCTTGTCGGTCGTGGTGACGAAGGTGATGTCGAGACCATACACCTGAACCACCTCGTCCACGTCCACCTCGGGGAAGATGAGCTGCTCCTTGACCCCGATCGTGTAGTTGCCGCGACCGTCGAACGAGCGGCTGTTGAAGCCGCGGAAGTCGCGGATCCGCGGGACCGCCGTGCTGATGAAGCGGTCCAGGAACTCGTACATCCGGCTGCGGCGCAGCGTCACCTTGATCCCCACCGGCATCCCCTCGCGGAGATTGAAGTTGGAGATCGAACGCCTGGCGCGCGTGACGATCGGCTTCTGCCCCGTGACCAGCGCCAGCTCGTGCTGCGCGGCTTCGAGCAGCTTGGGATCCTCCTTGGCCTCCCCGAGCCCGGAGTTGAGCACGATCTTGTCGAGCCGCGGGATCTCGTGCGGGTTGTCGAACCCGAACGTCTCCCGCAGCCGGTCCCGCACGTGCGCTTCGTAGTGTTCCTGCAGCCTCGGCTTGCTCATCCTGCCCGTCGCTTATGGGTTCTCGGGAAGGTCCTCCGACCCCCGTGAATCGCCCGTCCTCGTCCCGGAACTGAACGGCTCACGGTGTGGGGATCGGCTCCCCGCACTTCTTGCAGATGCGCTCCACCGTGCCGTCGGGATCCCGTCGATGGCCCACCCGCGACGCTTCGTCGCAATGCGGACACACGAGCATGACGTTGGAGGCGTCGATCGGGGCCTCGAACGTCACGATCCCGCCCTCGGGGTTCTGCATCGAGGGGCGCTGGTGGCGCTTTCGCATGTTGACGCCATCGACGACGACGCGGCGCTTCGAGGGGATGGCCCGGATCACCTGGCCACGCACCCCGCGGTAGTTTCCGGCCACGACCTCCACCCGATCGCCCTTTCGGACGTGCAGCCTCTCTCGTCCCATGGGCGCCTCAGATCACTTCCGGTGCGAGCGATACGATCTTCATGAACTGCTTGTCCCTGAGCTCCCGGGCCACGGGACCGAAAATGCGAGTCGCGCGCGGCTCCCCGGCATCGTTGATCAGCACCGCGGCGTTCTCGTCGAAGCGGATGTAGGTGCCGTCCGGCCGCCGGTTCTCCCGCGCGGTCCGCACGATCACCGCCTTGGCCACCTCGCCCTTCTTGACCTGGCCGCCGGGGATCGCGTCCTTGACCGTCACGACGATCACGTCCCCGAGCCCGGCGTACCGGCGCTTGGAGCCTCCCAGCACGCGGATGCACCGCGCGCGGCGCGCTCCCGAGTTGTCCGCGATGCGGACGTCGGTCTCCTGCTGGATCATCGCTCCGCCCTTCTACTCGGGCCGCTCGAGGAGCTCGACCACGCGCCAGCGCTTCTTCTTCGACAGGGGACGCGTCTCCTCGATCCGCACCACGTCGCCTTCCTGGTACTCGTTGCCCTCGTCGTGGGCGTAGAACCTGGAGTGCCGCGTGATCTGCTTCGTATAGAGCGGATGCGCGAACTGGCGCGCCACCGAGACCACGACCGTCTTGTCCATTCGGTCGCTCACGATGGTGCCCACGCGCACCTTGCGGCGTCCCACGGGACGCTCCGTGCTCCGGTTTGCCTCGTCGTTCATCCTCGTGTCCTCACCTCTGCGGTCCCGACCCGTGCCGGCCGTGTGGCCCCGCGGGCGGTCGCGACTACTCCGCCGCGCCGGCCGCCGCGCTCCGGTGACGCTCGTGCCGCACGGTCTTCATCCGGGCGATATCCCGGCGCAGCTCGCGCAGCAGGGCCGGGTTCTCCAGCTCCTGGTATGCCTTGCGGAACCCGAGCCGGAATAGTTCCCGCTCCGCCCCGGCGATGCGCTCGGCGATCTGGTCGTCGGTCAGCTCGCGAATCTCGGACGCCTTCATGGGTTCAGCCCTGTCGCTCGATGAAGCGCGTCTTGACCGGTAGCTTGGCGGCGGCCAGGTCCATGGCTCGCTGCGCCACCTCGGTGTCGACGCCCTCCAGCTCGAAGATGATTCGGCCCGGCCGGACCGGGGCGACCCAGATCTCCGGATTGCCCTTCCCCTTCCCCATACGGACCTCGGCCGGCTTCTTCGTGAGCGGCTTGTCGGGAAAGATCCGGATCCAAACCTTGCCGCCACGCTTGATGTGCCGGGTCATGGCCACACGGGCCGCCTCGAGCTGGCGGTTGGAGATTCGGCCCGGCTCGACGGCCTGCAGGCCGTAGTCCCCGAAGGCCACCGTGTTGCCGCGCGTCGCCTTGCCGCGCAGCCGACCCTTCTGCTGTTTCCTGTACTTGACCCTGCCGGGCTGGAGCATCCTTCCCTCTCCCTACTCTGTCTAGCGGCCGCCGCCGGCCGTGTACGTCTGGCCGCGCCGGTCCTCGACCACCTCGCCCTTGAAGATCCAGACCTTCACGCCGATGGTGCCGAACGTCGTCTTGGCGGTCTTCTGCGCGTAGTCGATGTCCGCGCGCATGGTGTGCAGCGGCACCCGGCCCTCGTGGTAGCCTTCCGTGCGGGCGATCTCCGCTCCGCCCAGCCGTCCGCCGCACTGGATCTTGATCCCCTCGGCGCCGGCTCGCATGGCGTTCTGGACCGCCCGTCGCATGGCGCGCCGGAAGCTGATCCGCTGCATGAGCTGGTGAACGACGTTGTCGGCCACCAGGCTCGCGTCCGTCTCCGGCCGCTTGACCTCCTCGACGTTGATCGAGACCTCGGCGTCGGTGAGCAGGGCGAGCTCGTCGCGCAGCTTGTCGACCTCCGAGCCGCCCTTCCCGATCACGACGCCGGGCCGACCGGTGTGGATGTTGACCACGATCTTGGACGGCTTGCGCTCGATCTCCACCGTCGAGACCGCGGCGTGGTCCAGCCGGGCGTGAAGGTACTTCCTCAGCGTCTCGTCCTCCGCGAGCAGCTCGGGGAACTCGTCCCCCTGGGCGAACCAGCGGGACTTCCAGTTCTTGATCTTCCCGAGTCGAAACCCGTACGGGTGTGTCTTCTGACCCACGCTTACTCCTTCGTGTCCACGACGACCGTGACGTGGCTCGAGCGCTTGCGGATGGGCGTCGCCCGTCCGAAGGCGCGTGCCCTCCACCGCTTCAGCGTGGGGCCTTCGTCGACGAAAGCCTCCCGCACGTACAGCTCGTCCACGTCCAGAGCCTCGCCCTCCTGATCCGCCTTGTATACGGCGTTGGCGACGGCCGACCGCAGCACCTTGTCAATGGGCTCGGAGGCGGCCTTCTTGGAGAAGCGCAGGATCCCGTACGCCTCGTTCACGTTCTTTCCACGGATCGCATCGATGACGAGCCGCATCTTCCGCGGCGACATCCCGATGCCCCTGGCGATGGCTCGTGCTTCCATGACCGCTACGCCCTCTCCCCTCGCGCCTCTACAGGACCGCGCGGCGATCCTTGGCGGCCATGCGGCCGCCGTGTCCGCGAAACAGGCGGGTCGGGGCGAACTCGCCCAGCTTGTGCCCCACCATGTTCTCCGTGATGTACACCGGGATGAACTTGTTGCCGTTGTGCACGGCTACCGTGTGGCCGACGAAATCCGGGCTGATGGTCGAGGCCCTGGACCACGTCTTGATCACGCGCTTCTCCCCCGACTTGTTCATCCGCTGCACCTTGAGGAGCAGCTTCTCGTCGATGAACGGTCCCTTCTTGACACTCCTCGGCATGCCGTCCCCTGGTCTACTTGGTGCTCTTGCCGCGCCGGCGCCCGCGGACGATGAACTGGCTGCTCTTCTTCTTCTTGTCGCGCGTCTTCGTGCCCTCGGGCTTGCCCCACGGGGTGACCGGTGGCCGGCCTCCCGAGGTCCGCCCCTCCCCACCGCCGAGCGGGTGGTCGATCGGGTTCATGGCCACGCCGCGAACCTTGGGCCGGCGGCCCAGCCATCGGCTGCGTCCGGCCTTGCCGGACTGCTGGAGCTCGTGGTCCACGTTACCCACCTGGCCCACCGTCGCCCGACACTCCCCGCGCACCAGTCGGACCTCGGTACTGGGCAGCTTGAGCGTCACCATCCCTCCCTCGCGAGCCACGACCTGCACGCCCGCGCCCGCCGAGCGCGCCATCTGAGCGCCCTTGCCCGGCACGAGCTCGACCGCGTGGACGGTCGTCCCGAGCGGGACCTCCGACAGAGGAAGGTTGTTCCCCACTCGCACCTCGGCCCCCGTTCCGGAGACCACCGTGTCGCCCACCTGGAGGTTTCGCGGGTGCAGGACGTACCGCTTCTCCCCGTCCGCATAGTGGAGCAGGCAGATGCGCGCCGATCGGTTCGGGTCGTATTCGATCGTGGCCACCCGGGCCGGCACTCCGTCCTTGTCCCGACGGGCGAAATCGATGCGGCGATACCTCCGCTTGTGACCTCCGCCCCTCCGGCGCATCGTGATGTGGCCGTTGTGGTTACGACCGGCCTTCCGAGAGAGTCCCTCGGTGAGGGAGCGCTCGGGCTCCGTCTCCGTGACCTCCTCGAAGGCCGACACGGAGCGGAAGCGCTGGCCGGCCGTGATGGGCCTGAACTTCTTGATCGGCATGGGCCTCAGACTCCCTCGTACACGTCGATCGTGTCGCCCTCGGCGAGGGTGACGACCGCCTTCTTCCAGTTGGGCCGACGTCCCACCGCGTAGCGGACCCGGCGCTTCTTGCCGGAGATGTTCATGGTTCGCACATCCACGACGCGGACCTCGAACAACTCCTGTACGGCCCGCTTGATCTCCGGCTTGGTGGCGTCCGGCGCCACCTCGAAGGCGTACCGGTTCTCATCGAACTGGAGCCGCGTGCTCTTCTCGGTGATGATCGGCCGGATCACGGTCTTCTCGGGTGAGCGCCGCATCAGGACTCCTCCTCCGCCACTTCCTCGGCTCCATCCCCGGCCCCGTCCATGCCCTCCGGCGCTGCGCTCCAGGCGCCCTCCTCCACCACGACCGCCTGCGCGCGCATGAGGTCGAGCGCCGACGCCTGGCCCCACGGTCGAACCTCGACGTCGGGGAGATTCCGCACGGAGAGGTACACGTTCTCCTTGAGCCCGTCCGTGAGGAGGAGGACCTTCCGCCCCTCGATCTCCATCGCCTTCAGCAACGCGGCCACCGTCCGCGTCCGCGGGCGTTCGAGCTCGAGGGGCGCCACGACGAACAGATCGCCTTCCAGGGCGCGTACGTTGAGGGCCGAGCGGATCGCCAGGCGATTCAACTTCCGGGGGATCCTCTTGGAGTAGTCCCGCGGCTGGGGCCCGAACACCACCACGCCCCCGCGCCACAGCGGAGAGCGGATCGTGCCCTGCCGCGCCCGACCGGTCCCCTTCTGCCGCCAGGGCTTCCGTCCACCTCCCGCGATCGTCGCGTAGGTTCGCGTCGACGCCGTCCCCTGGCGCTGGTTCGCGCGCCGGGCCGTCACCACCTGGTGGAGGGCCGCCTCGTGAACGGTCCCATCGAAGGGCGGCTCGGGGAGATCCACGCCGCTCGATCGCTCCTGGCCATCGGCCGAAAATGCCCTTGCCTTCATCGCCCTCGGTTCCTCCCAGCCACCATGCTCCAGCGCTCCGGATTCCGTCCGATCAGGTCGAGCGGATGTATACGATGTTGTTGCGCGGACCCGGCACGGCCCCCCGGACCAGCAGCAGGTTCTTCTCGGCGTCGACCTTCTCGATCCGGAGGTTGAGCGCCGTGCGCGGCGTGGCCCCCGTCTGTCCCGCCATCTTGCGGCCCTTGATGACCCGCGAGGGGTCCGTGCCGGGGCCGATGGAGCCCGGGGCGCGCAGCATCGAGGTCCCGCCGTGCGAGCCCCGGCCGCCCCCGAAGCCGTGACGCTTCACCACGCCGGCGAATCCGCGACCCTTGGTGCGGCCGGTCACCTTCACGCGCTGTCCCGGCTCGAACATCTCCACCGTCAGGACCTGGCCGGCCTCGTACTCCTGACCCTCGTCCGGCTCGAACTCGGCTAGCACGCGGGGCACGTAGTTCAGGCCCGCGCGCGCCACGTGGCCCGCCTCGGGACGCTTCACCCGCTTGTCCTTCTTGCGGCCAAACCCGAGCTGCAGGGAGGCGTAGCCATCCCTCTCCGCCGTCTTCACCTGGACCACTGGACAGGGGCCGGCCTCCAGGACCGTCACCCCGACCGCCTCACCGTCCTCGGTGAAGATCTGGGTCATGCCGAGCTTCTTTCCGATCAACCCGGGCATCGTTCTAACTCTGCACCTTGATTTCGACATCGACTCCGGCCGCCAGGTCGAGCTTGGTGAGCGCATCGATCGTCTGCGGCCTCGAGTCATGGATATCGATCAGCCGCTTGTGCGTCTTGAGCTCGAACTGCTCGCGGGCCTTCTTGTCCTTGTGCGGACTCTTGAGGACCGTGAACAGCTGGCGGCGCGTCGGGAGCGGAATGGGACCGCTCACGCTCGCGCCCGTCTTCTCGGCCGTGCGCACGATGTCGGCGGCGGTCTGGTCGATCACCGCCGGGTCGAATGCCTTGAGCCGGATCCGAATCTTGTCCGCCATGGTCAGTCCCGTCCTTACGCGAACCTACGCGGCGCGCGCCGCTACTCCATCACCTCGGTGACGACGCCGGCGCCGACCGTGCGGCCGCCCTCGCGGATGGCGAACCGGAGCTCGGTCTCCATCGCGATCGGGCTGATCAGCTCCACCTGCATGTTCACGTTGTCCCCCGGCATCACCATCTCCACCCCCGCCGGCATGTGCGCCGTCCCCGTCACGTCCGTCGTCCGGAAGTAGAACTGCGGCCGGTAGCCATCGAAGAACGGCGTGTGCCGCCCTCCCTCTTCCTTCGTCAGGACGTACACCTCCGCCTTGAACTTCGTGTGCGGCGTGATCGTCCCCGGCTTGGCCACCACCATCCCCCGCTCCACCTGCTCCTTGTCGATCCCCCGCAGCAAGAGACCCACGTTGTCCCCCGCCTGCCCCTCGTCGAGGATCTTCCGGAACATCTCCACCCCCGTCACCACCGTCTTCTGCGACCCCGGGCGGATCCCCACCAGCTCCACTTCCTCCCCCGTCTTGATCACCCCCCGGTCGATCCGCCCCGTCACCACCGTCCCCCGCCCCGTGATCGTGAACACGTCCTCGATCGGCATCAGGAACGGCTTGTCGATCTCCCGCTTCGGCTCCGGAATGTACGTGTCCAGCGCCTCCAACAGCTCGCTGATGCACGCCGTCGCCTCCGACCCCGGCTGCCCGTCCTCCAGCGCCCTCAAGGCACTGCCTCGGATCACCGGCACGTCGTCCCCCGGAAACTCGTACTCACTCAAAAGCTCCCGAACCTCCAGCTCCACCAGGTCCAGAAGCTCCGGGTCGTCCACCATGTCCACCTTGTTCAGGAACACCACCACGTACGGCACGTTGACCTGACGCGCCAGCAAAATGTGCTCCCGCGTCTGCGGCATCGGACCGTCCGCCGCCGAGACCACCAGGATCGCCCCGTCCATCTGCGCCGCCCCCGTGATCATGTTCTTCACGTAGTCGGCGTGCCCCGGACAGTCCACGTGCGCGTAGTGCCGCGACTCCGTCTCGTACTCCACGTGCGACGTCGCGATCGTGATCCCCCGCTCCCGCTCCTCCGGCGCCTTGTCGATCTCGTCGAACGGCACGAAGTCCGCCAATCCCTTCGCGTGCTGCACCTCCGTGATCGCCGCCGTCAACGTCGACTTCCCGTGGTCCACGTGCCCGATCGTCCCCACGTTTACGTGCGGCTTCGTCCGCTCGAACTTCTGCTTCGCCATCGG
>Ga0307419_10000442_pt1 | contig 20709 bp, 21 predicted proteins | sample SalMarWE160230MG_2_FD_202512 | JGI IMG/M metagenome (GOLD analysis project Ga0307419, IMG submission 202512) | Salt marsh sediment microbial communities from the Plum Island Ecosystem LTER, Massachusetts, United States - WE1602-30 | ecosystem: Environmental > Aquatic > Marine > Intertidal zone... | reverse complement strand
ACCTGAAGGAGAGGAACGCCAAGCAGAGCAAACAATCCAACACTATAAAACGCTCTTTGCTCATCCGCTTGTAGAGAGCATTACCTGGTGGGATTCATCAGATGGTGGCTGGCTCAATGCTCCTGCTGGATTAATTCGGAAAGATGGTTCCAGCAAACCAGCATACGTTGAGCTTATGAAGCTAGTTAAAGGAGAATGGTGGATAACCCCAAAGGAACTCATTACAGATAACAATGGTGAAATCCATTTCTCCGGATTTTTTGGTGAATATGAATTGACTTATAAGGGAAAAAGGGAAACATTCGTTGTTACGAAAGATAAAAATACTGAGTTAGCTATAGAGATCTAATAAAAGGAAAGTATTTCCTATTTGCTATTTTTAGAATACCGGATCACCTTTCCAATTGGATTTTCGGTGCAGCTTTGGTGCAACCAAGACGGATTTATTTGAACCAGGTGGACAAAATGGACTTTTTTTGACCCACTTTCAGACAGATAAGACGTTTTCTAATTAGTATGGATATAATGGATACTTGTGCGTATTTTTCGAAGTCGGGCGCATGATGCTTTAAGTAATGAATTTCAGCTTGGGGGTTAGGCGGAAATAACGATTTGGCGCTTGAAACGGGGTGCAGCTGTGGTGTAATGAATGCGAAAACACCCTGTTTTTGATGCTAAAACAGGGGTTTGCAGCCTGGATTTGCCTCTAAAATGGGGGATAAGAGATGAAAAAATCGCTGTCGTCTGACTGACTGTCAGGGATATTTCTTGGTGGCTGACATCCGATCAGGTTGCTGGATACCTGTGTACATCAATTGGGTCGATGTTTAATTGAACGCTATTGCTATTTCTAGCTGGTGATAAATCGGTAAGAAGGATCAACTGCTACGCTTAGCATAGATGGTTATCGATTGAGTTGTTTGGTGACTACATTCTTTGTTTTTTTAATTTTAAGTCTTCAAATAACCAAGATTTTTCAAATTATTATTCATGTGATCGCTTCTCCAAGAGGAGTATGCAGGACAAATCCTTGAAACTCTAACCCAATTAGGTAACAGATTCAGGTCAAGGACACATCCACCACCTAATATCATAGAAAAATGACATTTGTCATTTGAAATCCACATTTTAATTTGTTAGGATGCTGATAACGATAACGGGAACGATAACGGGAACGCTAACAATGAGTTTGAAGTCAAAAAGGGCCACTATCAAGGAAGTAGCATCTGCAGCTGGGGTGTCGACCCAAACGGTTTCCAGGGTGATTAACAACCGACCAGATGTTTCCCCAAAAACACGCAAACATGTCCAGCAGATCATCGATCAGATGGATTTCCAACCCAGCGCCTTGGCCCGCAGTTTAAGCCGGCAGCGCAGTTACACCCTGGGCGTGGTAACCGCAGGGCTGAAATATATCGGACCTTCCCGGACATTGAGCGGAATCACCAAGGCTGCGGAAGAAGCCGGTTATTCCCTCATCATCAAGGAAATCAGAGATTTCAATGCCAATCATATTGAGCCGATTTTCCAGAATCTATTGTCCCGGCATGTGGATGGGGTGATCTGGGCTGTGCCGGAAGTGGGATCTAATCGTGACTGGATCGAGAAGTCTCCCCTGGAAGAAGACTTCCCCATTGTCTATCTGGCAATGGAAGCCAAACCTGATTTATGTGTAGTCTCTGCCGGCAATTATGAAGGTGCCCGGATGGCAGTGGGCCATCTTCTGGAGCAGGGATATCAACATATTGGACATCTATCGGGTCCGCTGGATTGGTGGGAAGGGCGTCAGCGAAAATCAGGCTGGAGGAACAGACTGGAGGAATCCGGCCGTGAAGTAAAGGAATCTTACACTGCCGAGGGAAATTGGTCTTCGGAGAGTGGTGTCAAAGCTTTCCATCAATTGATAAGCCAATATCCAGAGATGGATGCTGTTTTTGTGGGCAATGACCAGATGGCGTTAGGGGTCCTACAGCAGGCCTGCAAGCTGGGGATCGATGTTCCAGACGAATTGGGTGTGGTTGGCTTTGATAATATTTCCGAATCTGCCTATTTCTGGCCTCCTCTGTCCACCATCAACCAGAATCACCTCCAGGTTGGTGAAACTGCAGTTGAAGAAATCGTGAAGATTATCGAAGAACGGCGAAAGGAAAAAACCAATATTCAGCACAACCCCGTTACGGTAGCAACTTCATTGATCATACGGGAAAGTTCATTAAAGGAAATGAACAAAGGAGGTACAGGTTAAAGAAAGAATTTACACCATCGGCGGAGCGCTTGCTTAGGGATCGAGAGATTTAAGCAAGCGCATCCGCACAGGAGATCAATCACCTGCGGACAGGGGGTTGATCGACCCAACAATCATTATAACCTAAGCGTCTCCACCAGGAAACGCTGCATATGATAAGGAGAGAGACAAATGTCCCACCTGAAAAAAGTATTATTTCTGATAGCTGTTACTGCATTGCTCCTGGCAGCTTGCCAACAGGCACCTGAGACCGTGATCGTCGAAAAGGAAGGCGAAACTGTGGTTGAGACCGTCATCGTCGAAGTGGAAGTTGAGCCAGCAGACTGCGCTCCGAATTGTGAATATACAGATATGACATTCTGTTATCCCCAATTGGGTGCAGAGAGCGACTGGCGAACGGCTAACACGGCCTCTTTTAAAGAAGTGGCTGGTGAACTCGGCGTTCGCTTGATCTTCTCTGATGCTCAGCAGAAACAAGAAAACCAGATCTCTGCCATGCGCGCATGCATCTTGCAAGAAGTTGATGTGATTGGACTGCCACCGGTTGTTGAAGATGGCTGGGAAGCTGTTCTGCAGGAAGCCGCGGATGCAGGTATCCCGGTGATCATCGTAGATCGTTCAGTAACAGCGGATAAATCACTCTACGCTTCGCATATTGGCTCTGACATGTACCTTGAAGGCCAGAAGTCAGCCGATGAAATGAACAAACTGCTTCCAGATGGCGGTAAGATTGTCGAGCTGAGCGGCACACCCGGATCCGGCGCTGCCGTAGGTCGCGCTGAGGGTTTCCGCGCCAATTTGAATGACAACATTGAGATCATCGACTCCCAGACCGGTAACTTCACCACCGCGGAAGGTAAACCTGTGATGGAAGCCTTCCTCGCGAAATACGGCGACGAGATCGACGGTGCGTTTATCCACAACGACAACATGGCAATTGGCGCTGTCGAGGCGATGAAAGCTGCTGGCGTTGAGCCTGGTGAGATCGTGATTGTCTCTGTGGACGGCACACGCGGCGGATTCCAGTTGATGATTGATGGCTGGGTCCAGGCTGACGTGGAATGCAATCCCCTTCTCGGACCGCAGGTCTATGAAATGGCCCTTGCTCTCATGAACGGTGAGACGATTGATGAGGAAGTCCTCACTGACGAGACGGTTTACTACCCGGATGAGGCAGCGGATCTTCTCCCGAGCCGAAAGTACTAAAAAAGCAGACTTCAAGAGATAGTTGAGCTCAAAGCTCAACTATCTCATTTTTTATTCTTCCTCCTGGGAGGAGCAGCTCCTTTGAGCTGCCCCTCCCCCTTACTCAAACTCTGTTGATAATCTAGCCGGGAATCAACCATGAATAAGAAAAAACCTTTATCCAACCGAATACGTGAAAGTCAGCTCTTCTGGCCGATCGTAGCGCTGATCATTCTTTTTGTTGTGGATGCCATTTTTTCTCCCGGTTTTTTCAAAATAGGGATCCTGGATGGTCATCTCTATGGGAATATTATCAACATCTTGAACAACTCTGCCCCCTTGATGCTGGTAGCGATGGGTATGACTTTGGTGATCGCTACAGAAGGAGTGGACCTCTCTGTCGGGGGAGTGATCGCCATCTCCGCGGCGATGGGAACGGTTTTGATCAACCCGGCGCTTGGCAATGAACTGATCACCAATGACATCCTGGCTGCCAATACAACCAATACGCCCCTCTGGTTGGTTGTGATTGCCAATTTGACTGCGGGTACATTGTGCGGGGTCTGGAATGGCATGCTGGTTTCCAGGGGGAAGATCCAGCCCATGGTGGCTACTTTGATCCTGATGGTTGCCGGTCGTGGAATTGCTCAGCTGATAACCAATGGCCAGATTATGACGGTATATTACCGTCCCTACTGGTGGTTTGGGAATGGATTTATTCTTGGGCTTCCTGTTTCATTTTATATTGTCGCAATTGTTTTTATTTTAGGATGGTTAATTACTCGCAAAACATCGATCGGCTTGTTTATAGAAGCTGTTGGTGTCAATGACAAGGCTACCTATTATTCAGGCATCAGCGAAAAAAATGTCAAGCTGTTCGCTTATACATTTTGTGGTTTTTGCAGTTCCATCGCAGGTTTGATCCTCAGTTCTTATATCCACGGCTGTGATGCCAATAATATCGGCTTGAGTTATGAACTTGATGCCATTCTGGCGGTCGTTATCGGGGGAACCTTGATGTCCGGTGGGCGTTTCTCGCTTCTGGCCAGCATGATTGGAGCTTTTTTGATCTGGACATTTACGATCACTATGTATGCCTTCGGCGTGCCTGCCAACGCATTATTGGCAGGTCGAGCAATCCTGGTGCTGGTAGTGATTATCCTTTACTCTGATTATTCTCGTAAATTGTTAAATCGATTATTCGACAGAAAAGGACGTAAGCATGGCGCAGCGAGTTAAGTCTTTTATAGTCAATAATGCCCCGCTTCTGGTAACGATCATCATTTTTGTTATTGTCTATTTTATTGGTGGACAGCTCTACCCAGTAATGAAGAAGCCCCAGGTGTTCTTTAATCTCTTTATAAACAACGCTTCCCTGTTGATCATATCCATTGGTCTCACCCTGGTGATCATCTCCAAAGGTATTGACCTGTCTGTGGCCGGCATCATTGCTCTCACTTCTGCGGCATCGGCAGCTTTGCTGCAAGCCGGGATGAGCCCCTGGGTTGTACTGCCGCTGATGCTGTTGATGGGGACCACCCTGGGTTTGATTATGGGAAGTATTATTCATTATTTCAAAGTGGAACCATTTATTGTGACCCTGATGGGATTATGGTTCGCCAGGGGAATGGCATATATCATAACCCTTACCTCTTTAACGATTTCAGATGATGTGTATCGGTTCCTGGCGTTGACAAAAATTCCCATACCCGGATTTGAAAAAGCCTATCTCTACATCCCTTCTCTGATTGGCCCGGTTTTACTGCTGATCGTTTTTTATATCTCAAAATATACTCGTTTTGGGAGGACGATCTATGCCATTGGCAATAATGAACAATCGGCGGAGCTGATGGGGCTGCCAGTGGCACGGACAAAGATCATTGTCTATACCTTCGGAGGTTTCTGTTCTGCTCTGGGGGGGATTGTCTTCAGCATTTCACTGCTTTCGGGTTATGGAGGATATGCAAACAGTATGGAGCTGGATGCGATTTCCTCCGTGGTGATCGGAGGAACGTTGCTTACCGGCGGTGCTGGTAATGTGATTGGTACTCTTTTTGGTGTGTTGATCAACGGCACGATCGTGTCCATATTGCAGTTTAATGGGACCTTGAGTTCCTGGTGGACCCGGATTGGAGTGGGTGCTCTTACTTTGATCTTCCTTGGTATTCAGAGTTTGATTAATCTGAAAAAGAGGAATGTCTAATAAGAAAGTATGGAGATTGAATGATGGCAAATAATCATCAAAATGTGATTGAAATGAAAGGGATCAGTAAATCATTCCCTGGGGTTCAAGCTCTGGATAAGGTCGATTTTTCTCTCCGGTGTGGAGAAATCCATGCCCTGGTAGGAGAAAATGGCGCAGGGAAATCGACTTTGATCAAGGTGATGACCGGAGTGGAAAAACAGGATGAGGGATCTTATCAATTCCGCGGCAAAGAAGTATCGATCCGATCCCCTCTGCATGCCCAGGAGTTGGGCATCAGCCCGGTTTATCAGGAAATCAACCTGTGTTCCTTTTTATCCGTAGCTGAGAATATTCTTCTGGGTCGTGAACCTAAAAAATTCGCAGGAATTGATTTCAAGGCCATGAATCAGCGAGCTGAAGAAATATTAAGCGAGCTAGATGTCTCCATTGATGTTACCCAGCCTCTGGGTTCTTACTCCACAGCTCTCCAGCAAATTACCGCGATTGCTAGAGCCCTGGAAGTTTCTTCTGCGAAAGTCCTGATCTTGGATGAACCGACCTCCAGCCTCGACGCCAATGAAACCACGAAGCTCTTCCGTGTCATGAGGAAGTTGCAGGAAAATGGTGTTGCCATCATTTTTATTACCCACTTTATTGACCAGGTCTATGAGATTTCGGATCGAATCACTGTGCTGCGGAATGGAGCCCTGGTGGGTAATTATGATACAAGTGATATTTCACGTTTCGAGCTAATCACAAAAATGATTGGCCGGAACCTGGAAGATTTTGATGAAATGTCGACTATCAAGCTTGAAGCCGGTAAAAATATCAAAGAAGAACCTCTTTTGAACACAGAGCAGCTTAGTTTAAGCGGTTCCATCAAACCTTTCGATTTGGAACTTCACGAAGGAGAGGTTGTAGGGTTTGCGGGTTTATTAGGATCCGGCCGGACTGAGGTAGCAAGACTTCTTTTTGGTGTGGATCAACCAGACTCGGGCAAGTATTATTTTGGTGGAGAGGAGATCAATAATTTTTCCCCTCTGCTATCGATAGAACGGGGAATTGGCTTATGTCCGGAGGACAGGAAGAATCTGGGCATCGCGGGAGATTTGACTGTTCGTGAAAATATCATATTGGCAATTCAGGCAAGGTTGGGCTGGTTCAAATATCTCAGTTCATCCAAACAATATGAAATTGCGGACGAGTATATTGAGCTGCTGAACATCTCGACCCCTTCTGCTGATCAACCGGTCAAGAACTTGAGCGGAGGAAATCAGCAAAAGGTCATTCTGGCGCGCTGGCTGGCGACCAACCCGCGATTATTGATTATGGATGAACCCACCCGCGGGATAGATATTGGTGCGAAGGCGGAAATCCAAAAGCTTGTGCTCCTTCTAGCTGAACAAGGGAAAGCTTGTGTTTTCATTTCTTCCGAGCTGGAGGAAGTGCTGCGAACAAGCCACCGGGTTGTAGTATTGCGGGACAAGGAAATGATCACGGAGTTTTCTGGAGAGGTTGGGGAACGGAAGATTATGGAGGCAATTGCCGGTACTGATTGAAAAAGTAAGGCTGTTGCTTGGAGATGTCCCATGGTGAGGAGAAGGTTATGGCGCAAAAGCTTGCTGCGGATTCGATAAATAATGGAAATACAGCCCTGGGAATCGAGTTTGGATCGACACGCATTAAAGCCGTGCTGATTGGGGACGATTATGCACCCCTTGCCTCGGGAAGCCACAACTGGGAAAACCAGCTGGAGAATGGGGTGTGGACCTACAGTCTGGAAGATGTCTGGTCTGGGCTGCAGGAATGCTTTCGGAATCTGAATCAGGAAATAGTCCAAAAATTCAGTACTCCTCTTCAGAATGTTGGTGCGCTGGGTATCAGCGCTATGATGCATGGCTATTTAGTGTTTGACAGCAGCGGAAAGCTTCTCACCCCGTATCGGACCTGGCGAAATACGATGACGGGGGAAGCGGCAAGTAAGCTCACCGAGTTGTTCCAATTCAATATTCCCCAACGCTGGAGTATTGCCCACCTTTACCAGGCAATCTTGAACAAAGAAGCTCATGTTGGGCAAATCAGTTCCCTGACCACATTGGCAGGGTATGTCCACTGGAAATTGACTGGAGAGCATGTGGTGGGCATAGGTGAAGCATCTGGCATTTTTCCGATTGACAACACCAACCTCAGGTACGACCAAAAGATGGTTGATCTGTTTGATGACCTGCTAGAAGAAGAAAATTTTCCCTGGAGATTGTTAGATATCCTGCCCGAAATTCGTCCAGCTGCGGAAGCTGCAGGCTCCATAACAGATGAAGGCGCAAAACTCCTGGATCCCGCTGGCGAACTTCAGGCTGGGATCCCTTTGTGTCCCCCGGAAGGTGACGCGGGGACAGGGATGGTGGCAACCAACAGTATCAGGGTGCGCACAGGGAATGTATCCGCCGGCACCTCTGTATTTGCAATGATCGTCCTGGAAAAGACTCTCTCCAGGATTCATCCTGAGATCGATATGGTTGCCACACCGGCCGGCAAGCCGGTCGCGATGGTGCACAGCAACAACTGCACCTCTGACCTGAACGCCTGGGTGGATTTATTCGCTGAGTTTACCGAACTGCTTGGGGTGGAAATCAGCCAATCCAAACTGTATGAATTACTGTATCAGCAAGCGCTGCTGAGCGAGGCTGACGGCGGTGGCTTGCTGGCTTTCAATAATCTTTCCGGTGAGCCCATTACCCATCTAGAGAAAGGTCGCCCGCTGTTTGTCAGGACCCCGGAAAGTAAATTTACGCTCGCCAACTTCATGCGCGTGAATCTATTCTCGGCACTGAGTGCATTAAAGATAGGCCTGGAGATCTTGCTGGTGGAGGAAAAAGTGGGGATAGATCAAGTTCTCGGCCACGGCGGTTTCTTCAAAACCGAAAAAGTGGGCCAGCAGATCATGGCAGCGGCAATGGATGTGCCGGTTTCGGTGATGAAAACAGCTGGGGAAGGCGGCGCCTGGGGGATCGCCCTGCTGGCGTCCTACCTGATCCACAAAGATGATCGAGAGTCGCTCGAGGATTATCTGGATGACAAAGTCTTTTCGACTGAAGTAAGCTCAACGGTTGAACCAAATCCAGCCGATATCACAGGCTTTGCTGCTTTTATAGAGCGGTACAAAAAAGGATTGGTGATTGAAAGAGCCGCTGTGGATGCATTGGAGCATTGATATCAATCATGAAAACCCTTAAAGAGATGGTATTCGAGGCTAATCGATTACTTCCGAAATACAACCTGGTTACTCTTACCTGGGGGAATGTTTCTGGAATCGATCGTGCCCAAGGGCTGTTGGTGATCAAACCTTCCGGTATCGCCTACGAGGCGATGAACCCGGATGATATGGTCGTTGTATCCCTGGATTCCGGCAAGCCCATTGAGAAGGGATTGAATCCATCCTCTGATACACCGACCCACCTTGAAATATACAAGGCTTTCCCTAATATTGGGGGGATCGTACATACTCACAGCAGGTGGGCGACAATCTTCGCCCAGGCTGGCCGAGGGATCACAGCCCTGGGCACAACCCATGCGGATTATTTTTACGGTGCGATCCCCTGTACTCGAAAAATGACCGAAGCAGAGATCCGCGGGGCCTATGAAAAAGAAACCGGCCGGCTTATCAAGGAGACCTTCCAGGACCTGGATCCTGATGCGATCCCCGGTGTGCTGGTGCACAGTCATGGACCTTTCACCTGGGGGCAAAATCCTCTGGATGCACTGCACAACGCCGTGGTGTTGGAAGAGGTAGCGATGATGAATTACCATGTTCTCACACTGGATGGAAGCATCTCGTCCATGCAGAAGGTTTTATTGGACAAACATTATCTAAGAAAACACGGCCAGAATGCTTATTATGGTCAAAATAATCCCAAAGATGAGGTGAATAAATGATGGATTTCCAGAAGAAAGAACTCTGGTTTGTGACCGGCAGCCAGCATCTCTACGGACCGGACACGTTAAAACAGGTTGCTGAGGATTCCAAAGCGATTGCTGGATTTCTATCCGAAGCGGAAGAAATTCCCCTGCGGGTTGAGGTCAAACCGGTAGTCACCCAGCCAGAAGAAATCACCCGGGTGTGTCTTGACGCGAATCATTCCCCGGATTGTGTGGGCCTGATATTCTGGATGCATACTTTTTCCCCGGCGAAGATGTGGATCGCGGGGCTGGAGCGGCTCAATAAGCCTTACGTTCATCTCCACACCCAGTTCAACCGTGACATACCCTGGGGAACGATTGATATGGATTTTATGAATCTGAACCAATCTGCCCACGGAGGACGGGAATTCGGTTTTATCAATGCTTATCTGAGAAAAGAGCGGAAGGTGGTAGTTGGTTTTTGGAAGGATCCAGAGACCCTCAAAGAGCTGGGCGTATGGACCCGGGCGGCGCTGGCCTGGGATGACAGCCAGCATCTCAAGATCGCCCGGATCGGTGACAATATGCGGGAAGTGGCTGTGACGGAAGGCAATAAGGTATCCGCCCAGAGGCAGTTTGGATATGCTGTCAACGGCTACGGCCTGGGGGATCTGTTTGAGTTTATCAATCAAGTAAGCGAGAATGATATTGAAGTCCTGCTGGAAGAGTATGATGCTTCCTACCAAGTGCAGGAAGATTTGAGAGCTGGCGGGAAGCGCAGGGGTGAACTCAAGGATGCGGCGACTATCGAACTGGGCTTACGCGCTTTTCTGGAGGAAGGGAGGTTCAAGGCTTTCACGACCACTTTTGAGAATCTGCAGGGTCTGGTGCAGCTTCCCGGTCTGTCTGTCCAGCGGTTGATGCGGGATGGATATGGATTTGGTGCCGAGGGCGATTGGAAGACAGCCGCTCTTGTGCGGGCGATGAAGGTGATGGGGCAGGATTTGGTTGGCGGTACATCCTTTATGGAGGATTATACCTACCACCTTGAACCCGGAAATAACCTGGTATTGGGCGCCCACATGCTGGAGATCTGCGAATCAGTTGCAGATGGAAAACCATCCCTGGAGATGCACCCCCTGGGAATCGGCGGGAAAGCAGATCCGGCCAGGTTAGTGTTCAATGTTGCTGCTGGACCTGGGATCAACGTCTCGGTGATCGATCTGGGCCGCCGATTCCGAATGATCCTCCATGAAGTTGCGGTGATCGAACCCCCAGCGGACTTACCGAATCTGCCAGTTGCCAGAGCAGTCTGGAAAGCTCACCCTGACCTCAAGGTAGGAGCCGGGGCCTGGATATTAGCTGGAGGAGCCCATCATACTGGTTTCAGTCTCGCGCTGACAAAGGATTACCTAGTGGATTTTGCGAGCATGGCGGGAGTGGAGCTGCTGGTGATCGATGAAAGCACCACGTTGAAATCGTTCAAGAATGAGCTGCGCTGGAATGAGGTCTCGTTCTAGAGAGCTAAAGGATTATCGGAGAGAGGATGAAATATCGCGAACTTGGGCGCACAGGATGGAAAATATCTGAGGTTGGTTTTGGCTCCTGGGGGATTGGAGGCGACTGGGGCCGGGTTGAAGATGCTGACTCTGTGAAAGCGTTGGAAAAAGCCCTTGAGATGGGCGTGAATTTCTTCGACACAGCGGACGTCTATGGGGATGGACGAAGCGAACGCCTGCTGGGTGAGCTTCGAAAGCGGTATGACAAAGATATCTACATTGCCACCAAAGCGGGGCGAAGATTGAACCCCCATATCGCAGACGGCTACAACAGGGAAAACCTGACAGCTTTTGTGGAAAGGAGCCTGAAAAATCTTGCTGTAGATAGATTGGACCTGGTCCAACTTCACTGTCCTCCAACTGATGTATTTTACCGTCCAGAAGTTTTTCAAGTTCTTGATGATCTGGTCAAGCAAGGAAAAATCCACTATTACGGGGTGAGTGTGGAAAGAGTGGAAGAAGCCCTGAAAGCGATCGAATATCCCAATGTGCAGAGTGTTCAGATCATCTTTAATATGTTCCGCCACCGTCCTGCTGAGCTCTTCTTCAAAGAAGCCCAGAAACGCAAGGTCGGAATCCTGGCACGGGTCCCCTTAGCTTCCGGATTGCTGACCGGCAAACTCACTCCGCAGAGCAGCTTCGCGCCGGATGATCACCGGACTTACAACAGACATGGGGAAGCATTTGATCGGGGAGAGACTTTCTCCGGGATTGACTACAAGGTTGGGCTGAAAGCCTTAGAAGAATTAAAAGCGATTTGTCCAGACAGGATGAGTATGGTGCAGTTCGCTTTGCGATGGATATTGATGTTTGATGCGGTTACCTGCACCATTCCTGGCATTAAGTCAGTCTCGCAAGCGGAAGAAAATCTTCAAGCCGGTGATTTTGACCCCCTTTCTAAAAAGGTGATGGACCGGGTGAATTTGATTTACAAGAATAAGGTACGGGAGCTGGTTCACTATTACTGGTGAATTGTCTGTCATGTAACTCAGTGGTTGAGATAGATTCGATTTTCCTGCCCAAATCGTTGGTGTTGTTTCCCGATCCAGCGGCATGTGGTGTTATCCTGAATGCATTTGAGACGAGTATTCCCAGGAGGTAGGTACTTTGATAAGTATCATCGGGGAAAAGTATCTGAATTGTGATTGTTATCAGCTGAGCAATGGGATTCTCTCAGTTTGGCTGAGCAGGGAATTTGGTCCGCGGATCATTGGGCTGTCATATTTGGATGGTGAGAATTTGTTAGCTGAAATTCCAGGACAGAAACTCTCTGCGGGAAATGGACCGGAATATACTCCGCATGGTGGGCATCGGTTGTGGTACGCTCCTGAACGACCCGAGACTACCTATCTGCCTGATGATGATCCCCCGCAGATTGAAGAGATTGAGGGAGGTTTCCGGGTTGTCCAGGACGTGGATACCCCGACCGGGATCCAAAAATCGTGGGAAATGGTCCTGGATCAAGACCAGGCGCGGCTGACAATCAACCATAAACTAATGAATCTGGGAGATGACCCCTTTGAGCTGGCACCCTGGGCAGTGACCATGCTCAAACCTGGCGGCCTGGCCTGCCTGCCGATGCAGGAAAAAGAGGATGATGAGCATGGATTGTGGCCTAACCGGACGGTGGTGATTTGGCCTTATACTGAGCTTGAGTCCAGCTGCTTACAGCTGACCGATAGAGCCATTTTTATCAGGGCTGATCTGCAAGAAGGGGCATTGAAGTTGGGAGCCCCCAATCCTCAGGAATGGATTGCGTACAGCAATCAAGGTGTGCTTTTCACAAAAAGTACCGCTTATGATCCCCATGACAGGTACGTTGACCGGGGAGCCTCCAGCCAGATATACTGCAATCCTGATATGATTGAATTGGAAACCCTCGGACCGGTGGTCAACCTGCAGCCTGGAGAGTCAACCGAGTACATTGAGGTTTGGAAGATTTATCCTAAGGGAGAATGGCCGCAAGAAATCGGTGAGTTGTACAAGAACGTTGAGTAGAATATTGGTCAGGTTCTGCAACTTGCTGGACTAGTTACCCAAAAGATCATTATTTACAAGTACATGATTGCCGGTCAAATTCTATTTTTTCCCTCATTTAACATCTCATTTATGATTTACCACTAGCAGATAACTGGAATCTATGTATTGGAAAACAGAAAGCAGAGAAAATCAAGCCGCCAAACCAGTTGGTTTAAAGGTCGCTTCGCGACCGACCGGGATAAAGAGACGGGATGCTCGCGGTGCTCGCGACAGGATGCTCGCTGCGCTCGCGACCGGTTTTTCCCGGTCGTGGTTGTAAACCACACCGGTCGGGCACGAAGTGCCCATGCGGTCGGCAGCGAAGCTGCCATCCTGTCTGACCAGAGGGCGATTCTCCGGTGCAATCATGGTGCAATTAATGAAAAAATCACCCTGTTTCGATGCCAAATACTGGATCTGAGGTTTGGATTTACCCTCTAAATCGGGGAATAATTGTGGAAAAAAATGCTGGCGTCTGACACGAGATCAGGGCCAATAACGAATGAGCTCACTTTGGGCTGGGATCTGTTTCAAAATCTAGCATGTTTGGTATGGGGGAGAAATTGGTTGAATTACCTACATCTGGTTTCGATATCGAGTGAAGTTATCTATAATTAGGGTATGGATTTGGGATTGAACAAGGCTTTTCAATTACTGGATAAAACAGCAAGATGTGAGGCTGCTGCGACCCGCAGGAAAGCCCTGTTGAGGAGGATCTACCATATACGCTATCAAACCCGAAAGGGGCTGTCCTGGCGTCTGGGCTGGGTCCTGGAGGCGGATTGTTCCTGGTGGGATAAGTCATTCCCTTGTTTCCTTCTAGATGTGTCGTTTGTCCGGAGAGCTTTTCAATCAACCGGTTATCAATTAGCGTACAGCTGGGTTGGGGACTGTCGTGGATTCTACTTACGTGGAGAAGGGGCGATCAGCACGGAAATTGTAAGGGCAATCAGGGGGGCGCGGTGGCCGAAATTGATCCCAGACAGGTGGAGATCACACGCCGTCTGACGCCTGCCCAGCGTGTCCAGCAGGGGGTGAGTATAACCAATTTGGCGGATAGTGTGGTCAGGTACCGGAAAGATATGGGTAGAAGGTAAATGTTATGAGAGAACATGAAATAGGTGTAACAGAATTGAGGCAAAGGTTGTACCGCTATATAAAATTGGTAGAGGAAGGAAATGTCATTAGAATCACAAAGTATGGAAAAGTAATTGGCTATATAGTACCTGCGCAGATCTACCTTAAGAATATAATGGATAACCTAGTAACACAGGGAGTGATTCATTGGGGAGGAAAACCGCTTTCTCCCTGGGCGCCTGTTGCTAAAAATGATAGACCTGTGCAGTTGTCAGATTTGGTGATTAATGAAAGAGGGAAAAGGTGAGAGATGACAAGAATTAAAATGGGCGCTCGGGGGCGTTTGAAAATTCCTTTAGAGCTGTGGGATGAAATCGGAGTAAAACCGGGTGACACCGTGGAACTTAATGTATCCGAAGAAGGTGTTTTATTGATTGGTAAAGTTCATGGGGATCTCAATGAACAGATGGGCAGTGTGTCTGTTGATGGCCGGCAGGATTTTGAAAAGGTGAGAGAAGAAGTGAAAAAGGCTAGAGGAAAAAAGCGGGGAGAATGATAAAATGCTTGATGCGTATAGGCAACAAAATATAGCGAAAGTATTTGATAAATATTTGCCAGGAAAACGTCGATCTTTCTAGCCATGAATTTATTATTCATTAATGTTATGGTTTTTAATTCGATGGTGTTATCTAAATAGGTCTGAATGTGTTCCTGTGCGTACAAGGACAAGCTCGGTCACTGTTAACTCGTAGATGAGCAGCCAATCCGGTTCAATATGACACTCGCGAGATCCTTTATATTGACCGGTCAATATATGATCTCGATAATTGGCTTCTAGTATTTCGCCCTTCGCTAGTTTGCTGAGTACCACTTTAAAATCCTCAAATTTCTTCCCGCGCTTTCCCATCTGTTTAACATCTTTCTTGAATTGGGATGTCCGATGGATCGTCCTCACTGGATGCCAAGATCCTCGAAAAGATCATCAACAGTGTTGAAACTTTCTAGATTACTACGATTTCTGGCAGCTTCTAAAGTTTCTGCGGTAAGGGCATTTGGAATTTTCACAATGAAGGGCAGTCCTTGTTGCAGTTCTACCTGTTTATAGAACAGTGTTATCGCCTGAGAAGAAGTAATTCCCAATTCTTTAAAAACTCGCTCAGCCTGTTTTTTAATATTTGGATCAATTCTGGCTGAAATTGTAGTTGATTTAGCCATGTTATTCATTCCTTTGGTTATATTGTACGTTAAATGTATATGCATTGTAACACAAAATAGCCATATTACGCATGGAATTATACTTTAAGTTCATTTTCTATTGGTGGATTCACTAGTTGATAATGCTGATCGCAATTACTGGCGTTGATGAAAGTTGTCTTCCCCTTAGTTATCATCCCATATCCCTCATGAATATGTCCGAAGATATGGATTGCCGGCCTAATCTTCTCTATTACTTCCAATAAATCCTGGCAGCCAACTTGTTCTCCTCTGGAAGTCAGATCTGCTATCCCAATCGGAGGACCATGGGTGATAAGGACATCCGTATTTTTTGGGATCAGCTCCCACTTGGCCCGGATCTCAGGTCCACGCTCGAGGTTGAAAGCCCAATCATAGAACCAGGGCTGCCGTAAAACTTGACCCTGCCAATGATCACTTCCTGATCCTGAAGATAGATGCAGTTGGGTAGGAGCTCCTCGCAGACTTTCCGGTACTGCTCGAAACATATATCATGATTGCCGGCGATGACAATCTTATGGGAGTGGGGGAGGGTGCCAAGGAAATCGTTGAACTCGATGACGTCATCCAGCATGCCGTGGCGGGTCAGGTCGCCGGTGTGGATCAGGACATCACCATCGGGGATATCAAGGGATCTGTGCAGTCCGTGAGTGTCACCGATAGCGATGAGTTTCATTGACTAGTATTTGACGTTTCTGATAAGGTTTGATTGGATAGTAACATTTTCTTGCATGATAATAAAAATAATGTTATCAACCGTCTTGGGTTGTTTGGATCAGGGAATGCGAGAAATAGTAGAATATGATCTACACTCATTTCCAAGTTTTCGCCATTCGGTGAAAAGGCATGTTTCAGCGAAAATCAGAGCAGAAGATCTAGATAAAATATTCAACCCTCGAATTCAATCTGCAATCTAACCATTGATACCGGCTGATAATCCCAACAATCCACTCCGATATCCAGGCTGTTTCTCAATGGTGGCAGGTTGCCATGGGAATGGCCATACAGATGCCAGCTGCCGTAGTGGGACCTATCCCAAACCCGCATGGAGTAATGACAGAGAACAATCAGCTGCTGGTGAGCAGATTCTGGTACGGCGACTTTGATCGTGACCAGCGGGGGGAGAACTACAACTGGGCAATTAGATCTTGAAAAGAAGTCATGCTTTCTGTTCCAGCGGCGGTCATGCCCTCCGGGTACCACGTGGATCCTGCCATTCAAGCGGCTGAAGTAATGTTCTGCCAGCTTCTTCCCAAGCAGTGTGAAATCTCCCAGGTGATATATGGTGTCGTTGGGCTGGACAACATCATTCCAATTCTCGATCAGGGCATTGTCCATTTCCGAGACAGAAGAGTATGGGCGTTTATTGTATCGGATCACGTTTCCGTGTCCGAAGTGGGTGTCGGCGGTGAACCAGATCTTCATGGTTGGATTATCCTGCAGCCTTGTGCGAAATGCCAGGTTGAATTTGTGGACTAATTTCCCTCAACAGGGAGGTATTAACCCATAAATAGTTTTGAAAAGAATCAGACAATAGTTTTCAGTGGCAGTGAAAACTATTCTTATCAGAATAATGATATTTACTTCCGGGATTTAGTAAATTGGCGTGGTTTTCAGGCAAACTCAATCCGTAACCGTTTATTCAAGGCGTGGGCTGCGTTCTCTAAGGTTTGCAAGGTGACAGAATTGCTGGAAGGATCTAAAAGGCGGTTGAGCGAAGCCCTGCTGGTGTTCATTCGGGCTGCCATTTCGGTTTTGGATAGTCCTTGCTCATCCATTAACTTTGAAACCTGGTATGCGATCACGCGTTTAATCGCGGCAGTTTCTGTATCAGTGAGAATGCCGTGTTCTGCCAAGAAATCATCAAAGTCGCTGCCAATGTGCTTCTTGTTCATTATCTAACCTCTTAAGTCTGCTAATCTTCTTTTCGCTAAATCCAGATCACTTTGTGGTAATTTCTGGGTCTTCTTAATCAAGTCATGAAGTAAAACTATTGTTGATTCTTCTACTGTAAAAATGACTCTGGCGATTTTCTTTTGTAAACTTGAACGCACTTCCCAGAGGTCTTTGTCTACTTTTCGACAAACGGGCATTCCTATTGGCCAACCAAATTGGACCGTCTTGATATCTTCTCCGATTGTTTTCTTTTCATCATCAGATAAGGATAACAACCACTCTCTCACAGGTTCATTACCAGTGCCGGTTTTATAGAAGCGAACCTGGAGGCGTGGATGATTTGTCACGATTGGAGTGTATCAAAAAAGATACATTAAGTCAAGAGGGTTAAGTGTCGCCAACCCCAAAGGTCGTGATATCTTTCAAGTGGCGTCTGACATGAGATCAGACCGCTAGATATCTGAGAAGGATAAAAGGCCGGCGTCTAACGGACCGCCAGATGGTATAAGTGTTTTCTTCAATTTGACCTACCTTCTATATGTACTGATACTAACATTGATTCTGGATCAGTTTTTTGAGGCAGGTCAAATATCAGGTGTTTTTTATGAGATGTATTGGATAGCCCTCGAACTACCTACCAAATGATATTGCGAACAGATAATCAATGTGATTCGCTGTTCTTCCCTTCAGTCCTTTTGCTGTAAAAACAATTCACGAAGCCGGTCTAAAAAACCAGAATTTAATAGCTTGTCAGCACCCTCTGATAATTTCTGTAGTTTATCCAAGAGAATTCCATCTCCCTCCCAGTGCTCGATAAGTATGTCTTCTCCTGCGGACCCCATAATATTAATGAGCCTTGTAAGCGCGAAAACCACAGCAACTGCATCATCAAGTAAGCCTATTGGAAGGACTAAATCAGGAATTAAGTCAATGGGTGAAATCACATAAACGAGCGCAAGCAGCAATTGCAGTCGATACTTGAGCTCAATCCTCGTATCACTTATGAGACGAACCAACAGCACAAACAGATCTGGTAGCAACAGCAAATATTCCCGCACTTTTTGGTCAACCGACAGATTCTTCTCCAGCCAGGAATTTATCCGCTTTCGCAAGCTGGCATAAAACCTCTCGCCCTTTTCCTTATAACTAACTATTTGTAGATCGTCTGGTTTGTTTTCGCTTGTCGTCATTTACCTTCTCCCTGCAGCAGTTAATGGTGGATACATCAGGCCCGCCCCTATGATTTGTACTGCTCCTTATATTAGTACAACTGGCAAGTATTGAGAAGTGGGTCTCCATTGACAGGATAGGCAATTACGCCGCTGATATGAAGTCAGACGCTAATTTATTCAAAATGAAAAACAACTGGGAATGAATGAGAAATGAATGGCTTTGCAAAAGATACTTATTAACGATCCTTAACTCAAACACTCAAAACCTAGCAGGTAATAGCATGATTTCGAGTCGCCAATCCACTTGATTAATTGATATTTCTGGTGCAGTTTTGGTGCAGATGGGGTGGAAACAATAGAAACTATAGAAACTATAGAAACAATGTACTAATTTCCCCCTCCAGGATAGCACAATAGACAATATTGTACTCAATGGACTGGATAGACAAGCTACACCCTTGATTAAGAGTCAATTGCAAGCACAATTTTTATTTTCCACAATATAGGCAAAAGGGCAGGGGAGTACTGGGCGGATCCCTTGTGCTGTCCGGGCAAACGACAAAGAAAAAAAACAGATTCCAGTCTGGCTGTTACGAATTGGATGTATTGACGGTTCTTGGAAGAATTAAGTTAATGAAAACAAAAAGCACATAAAGAATGCTTCTAAAAGCCTGTGAGGAACACCGGGTATACCCCAGCTTGCCTGGTTTTAGTGGTAAAGAATTGGTTAGAACGGCACGAAGTCGCTGATGGTCATCTCCAGGTCGAGTTCGATGTTGAGATATTCCTGCGTTGTCTCAATACTCGCATGCCCCAGAAGCTTGCTGATCTGTGAGATCGGCACTCCAGCACGCCTGCCAAGTTCTGCATAGGTCCTCCGAAGATCATGGGGCTGCAGATCGGGTTTCCCGATCATGGCTCCTCGTTTCTGGACAATGTTGTATAACCCAGTCGTGCTGATGCTGTCCTTGGGTTCTTTGTTCCTTCCCAGGCTGCGTAAAATCAACCCTTCTACATCGATAAGGTACTGCCAATCGATGATAGCATCGGCCAGGCGGTCGCTGATAGGAACGACGCGGCTTTTGGAACCTTTTCCCGTTACATTGAGCACATAGCGCTTGTCCTGTTTGACGATGTCTGTAAACTGGATACTGGCCGCTTCTTCCCTTCGCAGACCAGCAGCCATCATCAGGCCGATGGCCAATCGGTCTCGCAAGGTGTAGATCTCAAACTCTTTTTTCCCGCTGGGCTTGCGACTGCAGGCTTCAAGCAGCTGTTCTGCTTCGTGATAGCTCAGCCAGGTGTGGGCTTTCTCACCTTGAGGCTGTTGTGTTTTGATGGCGTTCTGCAGGGCCTGGGTTCGGAAGACAGCTGCCTGAATGACCGCGATGTTTTCCGGTGTAGCGCTGCTTTTGGCTAGCTGCTCGAGCTCCTGGGCCATGCGGGTAACGGCCGCGGCTAGGAAGGATCGCGTGGATTTGCCTACCGTAAGTGCATATTCGGTCAAGGCCTGGGGGTCCGCCAGGCCGCCACCAGTGGCCAGGTAATTTTCTAAAGCCTTGATGTACTGGTGTTTGGTAGATTGTTGCAATCCGGGGTCATTCTGGATGGCCTGGACCACAAAATCACCCAGATCAAAACTCTGGAAAGGCAGGATTTCTGATGCGAAATTGCTGTCGTTTTTGTCCATTTTTAACCCTGTTTTGGGCTCTTTTTCACCCTTTGTAATACTTGCGTATATTCTGATTTACGTAAGTATTAGACATTAAAAAAAACTAGGTCATCTTGGAGTTAAATAGAGCAGGGGAGAAACCAGTTGAGATCCGGGAAACGGTGAGCGTTACCCGTTGGTGGGTGGGATGAGAAAACACCGCTTTGACGGAACCGGCTTTGGGCCCAGAAAACTGCCTGAAAACGTGGCGAGTCCCACGAGTCGGGTACACGTTGTGTTAGGCGGCGCTAAAACCAGAAAGAATTGATCCCACGAAATGTAAAGTATTCTTTACATTCCGTGGTTTATGGTGTATTATCAATGTAAAGAAATCTTTACATAAAATGCGAGGAGCGTTTACAATGAAATTACTTCAAAGACTTGGTTTGATGAAAGCAGACGAAATGGATATCCATATCGCCTTATTTGCAGTTCGATCTAGCTGGCTTGTGATCATGATTGCTCTCTTGATTTGGTCAACTTACGGTGTTGTAACGAAACAGACGAACATAATGCCATTGACCATCCTT
>Ga0307419_10000441_pt1 | contig 20721 bp, 27 predicted proteins | sample SalMarWE160230MG_2_FD_202512 | JGI IMG/M metagenome (GOLD analysis project Ga0307419, IMG submission 202512) | Salt marsh sediment microbial communities from the Plum Island Ecosystem LTER, Massachusetts, United States - WE1602-30 | ecosystem: Environmental > Aquatic > Marine > Intertidal zone... | reverse complement strand
TGGTCGTGCTCGTGGTCGGCCTCGTCAGCTTCCGCCGGTCAGTCCACGTCTCCCCCCGGCTTCGGCGCTGGCTCGGGTTCGCCATCGGGATGACGCTGTTCGAGGTCCTGGAGATGGCCGTGCACACGATCGCCTTCGTGGACGCCGACGCGCTCGCCGCGGGGGCGTCCACGCCGGTCCTCACGACCCACCTCCGGATGGCCCTGGCCATCTACACGCCGTACGCTGTCGCCATGATGGGTGTGATCTGGTTGGGCCAGCGCGAGGGCGTCCTCGGATCGAGCTGGATCGGATGGATCGGCCTGTTCGGCGCGGCGGCCCATGGGACGGTCATGTGGCTGGTGTTCGTGTTGCGGGTGAGCGGGTCGGGCATCCTGTTCCCGCTGTCGGTGTCCCTGGCCGTGTGGTTCATCCTGGCCGGGGTATGGCCCACCGGGGCCGAGGCGGAGACGACGGGAGCCGCGGCGGCGGCGCCGTAGCTCGAACCGTCCCGGGGGACGGACGGACCGCGAGGGCGAACCCGGCCTTCATCCAGCAACGAAGATGGCCCGTGCGGTGGACCGGACACCTGAACCACGGAGGACCGTCATGCTCGAGAGACGCGCGCTCGTCTTCGCGACCGCGGTGGGCACCGCGTTCCAGCTCGCCATGGTCATCCTCGGACACTCCGACCCCGCGATCGCGCGGTATTTCGCATTCGGGGGCATGACGCTGTCGCTGGTGGCCGGGCTCATCTACGCGTGGCGCGCCGGGACCGACTCCCGGCAGGCGCTGGGCGGGATGATCGCCGGCGGCCTGTGCGCCTTCCTCGGCATCCTCCTCTCCTGGGGCCTGGGCGATGTCACGGGGTCGGTGCTCCTGTTCGGGACGGTGAGCTCGATGATCACGGGCGCCATCGGCGGCTGGCTGGGCCGCGTGCTGCCGAGGGGCTCGTCCGCGGGCACGGCCGGCGGCACCGGAGCGTAGGCCGTGGGCCGGGGCGCGGCGCGGCACTCCCGCGCCCGGTTCGCCGTCACGGCGGTCTTCACGGCCCTGACGCTCCTCGGATGCGGAGGGCGCGGGGAAGGGGGCGCGCCCGGGGCGCCCTGCGCCCCTCCCGACACCAGTCGCGCGCCGAGCGTCGATCCCTCCGAGCTGGCCGGGACCTTCGACGTCACCCTGCACGTGACCGACGGCGCGCAGCCCGACACGGTGGTCGAGGGCCGCCTGTGGCTTCGGCCCAGGGTGGGCGCCGGGGAGACGATCCCCCGACGGCTCCCCTGGATCTTGGAGGGCCGGACCACGCTGTCGATCGCGGCGCAGGGAGCGGCGGCCGCCGTGCTCTCCTCCGACCCGGCCGCACCCCGTCTCATCGCCGGTTTCTGGGATCCCCGCGAGCGCTCCATCGCCCTCCTCCGCACGCGGCTCGCGCCGGACTCCGGCGCGGACGGCGAACGGGGCGTCGCCCTGCGCGCCTTCCAAACGAGCGGCGGCGGCTTCCGCGGCACGTGGCACACCGCCTTCTGGACGCCGCCGCTGCCCGCGGGGTTCTTCTGCGCGCGGCGAGTCGAGGAGGACGGGCATCCGTGAGCGATTCACACCCCGGCATCGAAGCCCTCCTCGCCGCCTGGCGGGACGCCATCGACGCGGCGGACCTGGACGCGCTGGCCGCGCTCGTGACCGAGGCCGCCGAGTTCTGGAGCCCCGGCCAGCCGCCGCTCCGCGGCCGGGAGGCCGTCCGCGCGAGCTTCGCCCCCTTCTTCGCCCGCTACCACATGTCGCAGGAGTTCCTCCGCGAGGAGCTCATCCTGGCCGAGCCGTGGGCGTTCATGCGCGGGCTGGAGGTCAACCGCCTGACCGAGCTCGCGACGGGCGAGGAGACGGTGGTCCGCCAGCGGGCCTTCTCGGTGCTACTGCGCGGCGAGAACGGCACGTGGAGGTTTCATCGCGGAATGACGAACCAGCCGCCGCCGGGATGAGCGCCCGCTCATCGCGAGCGTCCTTCGAAGCCGCGGCCACAGGAGACGCACCGTGTTGATCGAGCACCGGGGCCGCAGGCCCCACGTCCACCCGGCCGCCTACGTCGCCCCGAACGCGGTCCTCTCCGGCGACGTGCGCGTGGGCGAGAACAGCCGGATCCTGTACGGCGCGGTCCTCACCAGCGAGGGCGGTCCCGTGGAGATCGGCCCCGACACCATCGTGATGGAGGGCGCCGTGGTGCGCGGGACCCGGCGGCATCCGGCGACGATCGGCGACCGGGTCCTGGTGGGGCCGCGGGCCTACCTCACCGGGTGCACGATCGCCCCCGAGGTCTTTCTCGCCACCGGCTCGGTGGTCTTCAACGGGGCCGTCGTCGAGACGCATTCCGAGGTCCGGATTTACGGCGTGGTTCACGTGAACACGCGGGTCCCGGAAGGCAGCACGGTGCCGATCGGCTGGGTGGCGGTGGGAGATCCGGCCGAGATCCTGCCCCCGGATGATCACGACCGCATCTGGGCCATTCAGCGCGAGCTGGACTTCCCCGGCACGGTGTTCGGCCTCGAGCGGCCCGCGCCGGGCGACAGCCTCACGGCCGAGGTCGCGACCCGCTACACCCGGGCGCTGGCCCGACACCTGGACGACGTCGTCGTGGACCCGGAGAGCTCGGGCGCGGCGGGAAGACCGGGTCCGGGCCGGGATCCATAGGCGCCGGTCGGGCGCGCCGCGGACCGGACGCGTCCGGCCGGGCTGGTCGCCTTCGAGGCACGGCGGGAAGACCGGGCGCGCCGCTACTCCCTCGAGCGGGGGAGGTGAGCTTCGGCGAGGAGCTCGAGCCACAGAGCGTGGTGCCCGCATCCCTCACGCGAGCCCGGCGCCAGGGGCGCCGGAACGGCTCACACCGCACAGCGGCACGAGGTGACCATGGAGCTCTCACTCGACCCCGAGCGACGCGGAGCGCTTAGAGCGGCAGGCTGGCTCTACTTCCTGCTGGCCCTGACCGCCCCCATCGGCCTGGTCTACGTCCCCGGGAAGCTGATCGCGGCCGGGGACGCGGCGGCTACCGCCGAGCGCCTCCGGGTCTTCGGACACCTCCTCCGGCTGGGCGTCGCGAGCGAGCTGGTGCACCAGGTGCTGGTCATCTTTCTCGTCCTGGCGCTCTACCGCCTGCTCCGGTCGGTGAACGAAGGACACGCGCGCCTGGTGGTCATCCTGGGCGCCCTCGTCTCCGTCCCGATCATGTTCCTGAACGTCGTGAACGAGATCGCCGCGCAGATGCTGGCGAGCGGCGGCGGTTTCCTGACGGTCTTCAGCCGCCCCCAGCTCGACGCCCTCGCCTATCTCTTCCTCCGCCTGCACGGACAGGGGATCGAGATCGCCTCGATCTTCTGGGGGCTGTGGCTCTTCCCGCTCGGCCTCCTCGTCTACCGCTCGGGGTTCATCCCCCGGGTGGTGGGCATGCTCCTGTTCGTGGCCGGCGCGGGGTATCTGGCGGACGCCTTCACCACGCTGGTCCTGGCGCGCTACCAGCACGCGGTGGGTCAGGTCGCCATGATCCTGGAGATGGGGGAGCTACCGATGGTCCTGTGGCTGTTCGTGGCGGCGCTTAGGACGCCGGTGGCGGGGGAGTCCCGGGTCGGAAGCGAGGGCTGAGCGAGGCGGTGAGCTGTCGCGCGCCGGGCGGGTCCGGGCCCGAAGCTCCGCACGGCCCTCTAGTCGTACAACCAGAGGGCGCAGTCGTACGACTAGAGGGCGCGGCCGGTGGACCACGACGGATTCCGATGCGCGGCGTCGGAGCCCGGGTGCTCGGCATCGGATCGCGGGTGCGCGGCGTCGGATCGCGGGTCAGCCCGGTCGGATCGCGGGGGAGCGGGGGCTCAGACCCGCAGGCTCGCCTGCCCGGCCTCCAACTCGAGAAGCCGGCGCTTTCGCCACAGACCGCCGCCGTAGCCGGTGAGGCTCCCGTCGGCGCCGATGACGCGGTGGCAGGGGATGAGGATCGAGATCGGATTGTCCCCATTGGCGCTGGCCACGGCGCGCACCGCGTCCGGACGGCCGATGCGGCGAGCCTGCTCCCCGTAGCTGCGCGTGGCGCCGTAGGGGATGCGGCGGAGCTCGCCCCACACGGCCTCCTGGAACTCCGTGCCTCGGGTCCGGAGCGGGACGGTGAACTCCCGCAGCTCGCCGGCGAAGTAGCGGGCCAGCTCCTCGGCCGCTCGCCGCGTCACGGGCGTGTCGCCCTCCTCGATCTCCTCGCCGAGCTGCTTGCGAAGCCGCGTCATCTGCCGCTCGAGGCGGATCGGGTCGCTGAACTCGAGGAGGCAGAGAGCCTCGCGGCTCCCTCCGGCGATCACCGTCCCGAGCGGCGTCTCGACCCGCGTGAGCTTCACCACCTGGCCCCGCCTCCCCCCTGGATGGGCGCTGCACCTCCCGGCTCGCAGCGCCTATACTGGCTGGGGACGGCAGGCTCCGCGGCGATACCCCGGTGAGCCCCGGCGCCGGCTACTCCGGGACCCCCCTGGTGCGGAAGCTCGGCCTGAAGGCCGGCATGACCGTCCGGCTCCTCGATCCGCCCCCCGGCTACTGGCGACTGCTGGGCCACGAGCCCAATGAGCTCGACGTGGAGCTCCTCCAGGAGGCGGACGCCCGGCAGGCCACCTTCACCCACCTGTTCGCGACCGAGCCCGGGGCCCTGAAGGCGAGCGTCGCGCAGGCGCGGGCCGGGATGGACGAGGACGGGCTCGTATGGGTGTCGTGGCCCAAGAAGTCCTCCGGCGTGCCATCCGAGATCGGTCGCTCCGAGGTGATGGCGGCCGGAAAGGCCGCCGGTCTCGTCGACGTCAAGGTGTGCGCGGTCGACGAGACCTGGTCGGGCCTCAAGTTCGTGATCCGGGTGGCGGAGCGTGGCAAGAAGGGCTCCGGCTGAGGCCCGTGCTCGGCGAGGGAACACGTGGCGAACCAACGTGCGACGGCCGAAGGCGCGACTCCCGGCGCCTCGGTCCAGCGGCGGGGCGCCCCCCGGACCAGACGGTTCGGGCCCCTCATTCGCGTCACTTCCCCCTGGATCCTCGAGGGTTGGTGACGGCGAGGAGCGCCGTCCGCGTCACCGCTTTCCGGTATCGCCCGGCGCTCCAGCCTCGCTGCAGCACCAGGTCCTCCCAGGTGCGAAGCGAGGTGAGCGTCCACAGGAGGTCGGCGGCCACTTCCTCGGTCAAGCCCGCGCGCAGGGTGCCCTCCCGGGCCAGGCGGGCGGCGATGGCCCGGCAGCCGCCGAGCCGGGCATCGAGCCGGTCCTGCCAGGCGCGCTCGGCCGCCTCGTCCCCGCGGCGCGCCTCCTCCAGGGCGAGGGCGACCGGCCAGATCCCCGGGTTCATGCGCGCCTGCAGGTCGACCATCGCGCGCACGGCATCGGGGCCGCTCCCCGCCTCCTCGATCCCTCGGATGGCCTCCGGAAGTCCGCGCCGGTCGTCGGCGTGTCGGGCCACGGACGTGAGCAGATCGGCTCGCCCATCGAAGTGCAGATAGAGGGCCTGGCGCGACACGCCGGCCCGGCGCGCGACCTCGGACATGGAGACGGGTGCGCCCCGTGCCTCGAGGAGGAGCGCCAGGGCCGCGTCGAGGATGTGCGATCGAGTCTGGGGATCGCCGGGACGGGCCACCTCCTCGTTCGTCCCGGAAGGCGCGGACTTCGGCGGCACGGACCTCGCCAACCCGGACTTCGGCAGTCCGGACTCCGGCAGCCCGGAGTCTGGCGGCCCGGCGGCTCGGGCGCCCGAGGAGGATCGCCGCGGTTGACTTGACATACTGTAAAGTCCGCGTAGCTTGACACTCTGTCAAGTCACTGGCCGCTCGAACCTGGAGAGGACACGCACATGCCGACGGATAGAACGGATAGAGACGAGAAGGAGCTGCGCGCTCTGCTGGAGACGTTCGCCGAGGGCTGGAACGCGGGGAGCGGGGCCGACGTGGCGCGCGCGTTCGCCCCGGACGCGGACTTCACCAACGTGATGGGGCTGCGAGCTCGTGGAAGGGAGACCATCGCGCGGGGGCACGACGAAGTCCTGGCCACCGTGTTTCGCGGCACCCGGCTGACGACCGCCGTGGAGCGAATGCGCTTCCCGCGCCCGGACGTAGCCGTGGTAGACGGGAGGCTGGCGCTGGAGCGGTCCGACGGAGGCCCCCTCGAGGCGCCCGGAGAGTCCCGGGTCATCTTCGTGGCCACGCGCGAGGCGGAGGGCTGGTCCATCGCCTCCTTCGTCAACATGATACCGTTCGTCCGGCCGGCCGCCGGGCCCGTGGAGCGGTCCCTGGCCGGCACCCGGGACGAGGCGCCGCTTCCGTAGGCGCCGGCGCCTCGCCTCCGGCTCGAACCGAAGGCTGACATGGAAACGTCCCTCGGCTCCGTCCGGGCTCTGGCCCGCACGCCGCTGCCGCGCGGCCTCGCCGTGTGCCTGTGCGGCCTCGTGCTCGCGGGCATCGTGCTCGTGGCCCGCTCGGCGGCGCTCCTCGCGCCGTTCATGCCCCATCCCACGCTCGTGACCGCCTCCGCGACGGTGGACCTCACGCTCACCGGGTCGGTGACGTGCTGGTGGATGCTGCGCCGCGACTTCGGCTGGTCGGGGCGCGCCCTGGTCGTGATCTTCGTGACCGCCGTCGCACTGGCCCGACTCTTCCTTCCCGCCGGCGGGGAGGCCCCGCTCCACGTCATGGAGCTGGCCACGGCCCCTCTCGAGCTCCTTCTCCTGGTCTACCTGGGGCGACGGGTGGCGGCCGTCCGCCGCGAGACGAGGGCCGAGGCGTCGGCCGGCGGCGCCCCGCCGGACGTGCTGGATGCGATGACCACGGCCGCGGCCGCGGTGGTCGGGCGGGGGCGACTGGCGGAAGCCCTGGCCTACGAGATGGCGGTCCTCTACCACGCGCTGGGCCCACGGCGAACGCATCCGGCGGCGTCAGCGGACCTCTCGTATCACCGAAAGGGCGCGTACGGCGCCGTCGTCTTCGTGCTCCTCCTGGCCAGCCTGGCCGAGATTCCGGCCGCTCACCTGCTGGTCCGCCAGTGGAGCTTCCGACTGGCGTGGCTGCTTACGGGATTGGGCCTGTACGGAGCGCTGTGGCTGGTGGGTGACTGGCGGGCGTGCAGGACCCGACCCATCCGCGTCGAGGGCGGCGTCCTGCGCGTTCGCTTCGGCTTGCGCTGGAGCCTGGACATTCCCCTGGAATCGATCCGCGCGCTGCGCGCCCCGACGGCCGCGGAGAAGGCCAGCCGGGGCGCCGTGGACCTGCGGCTGGCGCTCCCCGGGGCCCCGTGGACCGTGCTGGAGCTGGACCGGCCGATCGAGGCGCGCGGCCCGTACGGCCGTCGACGCGAAGTGCGAAGCGTGGGGCTCGGAGTGGACGAACCGGGCCGGCTCGAGGCGCGGCTCGCGGCCGGCACGTCCACGTAGAATGTTCGTCGGGCACTACGGACCCAGCTACGGTGGGAAGGCACAGGACGCGGCGGTACCGCTGTGGGTGTTGTTCCTCTCGGTCCAGTTCCTGGACGTGCTGTGGGGAGCGTTCGTCCTCCTCGGAATCGAGAAGGTGAGGATCGTCCCCGGCATCACGGCAACCAACCCTCTCGACCTCTACTACATGCCCTACAGCCACGGACTGCTCACGGCTCTCGGCTGGTCGGTCGTGGCGGGTCTCGTCTACCGGGCATGGAAGGGACGGGACGGCGCCGGAACGGGGCCGCTCCTCGTGGGAGCCGCCGTCTTCTCCCACTGGATCCTCGACTTCCTGGTCCACCGGCCCGACCTGCCGCTCGTCGGAAACGAGCTCAAGGTCGGGCTGGGCCTGTGGAACTTCCCGGTCCCGGCGCTCCTGCTCGAGACCCTCTTCCTGTTCGGCGGCATGGCGCTCTACCTGCGCACGACGGAGCGGGTCGAGGCCGGGGGGACCGCGGGCTTCTTCGTCTTCGGCGCCGCCCTGGTCGCGGTCCAGTGCGTGGTCTTCTTCGGGGCTCCGCCGGAGTCGGCCCGGGCGGCGGCCCTCACCGCGCTGGTCTCCTACGCGGTGTTCGCGGGCGTCGCGGCGTGGCTGGAACCGCGGAGGCGCTCGACCGCCGCGCTCGCGGCGCCGGGGACGGAGCCGGCGGCGACCGGATAGCCCTCGGCCGCGGGCCGCGGCCAGGTAGCAGCGGGCGCCCCGTTCAATCCGGCGCGGGCCCGGAAGGCTCGGCGGCGGCCAGGGCCGGCTCGGCCGGTCGGATGGTGGAAGGCCCGCTCCTCCAGAAGGGCACGGCCCCCAGGGCGCCGACGACCAGCGCCGTGGCCAGCGCGCCCGTGGCGCCGGCGCTCCCGGGCTTCACGGTCATCACGAGCAGGACGGCGGCGGCGAGGGTCTGCGTCATCAGCTTCGCGGTCCAGCTCACGGGGTCACGCAACAGCCGCCGGGCCCGTGGGGAGAGGCCGGCCGCCTCGAGCTCGCGCCGCAGCGCCCGACCGCGACTCCCCTCCACGCCCGACCCGAGCGCGACGATCGCGGCCAGTCCCGCGAGGCCCGCCTGGACCCACGGCAGGGACCAGCTCCAGCGGGCGTGCGTCATGAAGGCGCCGGTCGAGAAGAGGCCGAGCACGGCCACGGGGAAGAGCGGAACGACCCGTCCGACGAGCCCCATCCAGGATCGGGCCTCGTCCGCGCTCTCCGCCCGGCGAAGGCGGAACGCCCCGTACATGGCCAGCGTCGCCGCGACGCAGGCCAGGAGCAGCGAGAGCAGGTGGATGAACAGGGCGGCACCGTATGCGGTCACTCGATCCTCCAGCGTTCCTCGTGATCGTATAGTGTACTATTGTGAATAGAGTCTACTATATCTAAATTGGATGTCAAGATGCCCGAAGACCGACGCACGTACCGCTCGCCCCGGCGCGAGAAGCAGGCCCGCGAGACCCGCCGGAGGATCCTGGCCAGCGCGCGAGAGCTCTTCGTGGAACGGGGCTACGGAGGCGCCACCATGGAGGCGATCGCCGAAGGGGCCGGCGTCGCCGCTCCCACGGTGTACGCCTCCCTGGGCTCCAAGCGCGGGATCCTGATGGCGCTCCTGGACGAGATGGCCGACGACGCGGACCGGGAAGGCATGGAGGAGCGGGTGGCGGCGGCCACCGGCCATCCGCGCCTGCAGCTCCGCGAGCGCATCGCCTTCAACGTCCACTTCTACGCCGGCGGGGCCAGGCTCATCGACGTCGCCCGGACGGTCTCGGGCGTGGAGCCGGACCTCGCCGAGATGTGGGAGGAGGGCGAGGGACGGCGCCTCCGGGCCACCCGGACGCTGGCGGCCGAGTGGGAGGCAGCCGGCGCCCTGGGCCCCGGCGTGGACGCGACGGCCGCGGTGGACATCCTGTGGGCGCTGACCGGCCCGGACGTGTTCCGGCTGTTCGTGGTCAAGCGAGGCTGGAGCCGGCACCGGTACGAGGACTGGCTCGGAGCCACCCTCGAGGCCATGCTTCTGGCATGAGCGCATCCGGGACCATCGACCTCCAGCCCACGCTCCGCGGGGAGCTCGTGGAGCTCCGCCCACTCCGGGCCGAGGACTTCGGCGACCTGTACGCCGCCGCCTCCGATCCGCTCATCTGGGAGCAGCACCCGGTCCAGCGCCACGAGGCCGAGGTCTTCCGGTCCTACTTCCGAGAGTCGCTGGAATCCGGCGGCGCCCTGGTCATCGTGGACCGGGAGAGCGGGCGCATCATCGGCTCCTCCCGCTACCACGGCTACGACGGGGCCCGGCGTGCGGTCGAGATCGGCTGGAGCTTCCTGGAGCGCGCGTATTGGGGCGGGCGGTACAACGGCGAGGTGAAGCGCCTCATGCTGGACCACGCGTTCGGGTTCGTCGACCGCGTGCTCTTCCTCGTGGCGCCCGGGAACCTCCGCTCACAACGCGCCGTGGAGAAGATCGGCGGGGTCCGTGTCGGGAGCCGGCCCAACGCCTATGGCCTGGAAAGCTACGTGTTCGAGGTGACGAGCCCGGGACCTGCGACGGAGACGGATCGATGTACGGACTGATCGGCAAGCTGGTAGCCACGGACGGGGCCCGGGACGCGCTCGCCGGTATCCTCCTGGAAGGCACCCGGGAGATGCCCGGATGCCTGAGCTACATCGTGGCCCGGGACGCCGAGGACGAGAACGCGCTCTGGGTCACGGAGGTGTGGGACAGCGAGGAGAGCCACCGGTCATCGCTCTCCCTGCCGACCGTTCAGGCGACGATCCAGAAGGGTCGCCCGCTGATCGCCGGGTTCGAGGACCGGCACGTCACCGAGCCGCTGGGCGGCCACGGGCTGACCTAGGCTGGGCCGCTTGCGAGCGTCCGGCGAGCCGGCCGCATCGCTCCGCAGGCCCGCGACCGGGGCCCCCCTGCCCGGATCGGTCGACCCACTCGCCACTCCCCTTGCCTCACTAGGGGAGTGGCCCTAAGAATGAAGGTCGAGTCCGGGGGCCGGCCCCGGGCCGTGCCGCCTCCACCGGGACGCACCGCCATGACCGACCTCGATGTCAGCCTCCTCCGGGGCACCCTCGACCTCCTCATCCTGAAGGCGCTCTCCTGGGGGGCCCGTCACGGCTACGGCGTGGCCGAGTGGATCGAGCGCACTACGGGGGCGGAGGTGCTGGTGGCGGAGGGCACGCTGTACCCGGCCCTGCACCGCCTGGAGCGGGACGGCCTCGTCTCCAGCGAATGGGGACTCTCCGAGAACAACCGGAAGGCGAAGTTCTACACCATGACGTCGGACGGGCGGGAGCGGCTCTCCTCGGGCACGACGTCGTGGCTCCGCTTCGTCGAGGTCGCCACGACCGCGCTCACCGCCACGGCGGCGGCGGCGTGAGCGGCCGGGGCGGCTGGCGCCGCGTCTTCCGCATCGGGGTGGGCCGCGGACACCTGGAGCGGGACGTCGACGAGGAGATCGCCTTCCACCTGGCCATGCGCGCCGGGCGGCTGGAGGAGGGGGGCGCAGACCCGGAGTCGGCCGCCCGCGGGGCGCGGGAGCGCTTCGGGGACGTCTCGGCCGTCCGCGACGAGCTCCTCTCCATCGATCGGAACAGGGAGCGCCGGGTGCGGCGCGGGCGCTGGTTGGAGAGCCTGCGGCGGGATGCGGCCTACGCCGCGCGCGCGCTGCGCCGACACGCGGGCTTCGCGATCGTGGTCGTGGTCACCCTGGGCCTGGGCATCGGCGCCAACACGGCCATCTTCTCCCTGGTCGAGGCGTTGCTCCTCCGGTCGATTCCGGTGTCCCACCCGGAGCGGCTCGTGGCCCTCGGCAACGTGCGACGCGTAAACTCGCTCTCGGTGGGCTCGCCGCGCACGGACCTGTACTCCTACCCGCTCTACCGGGACCTCCGGGAGCACAACACGGTGTTCACGGGCCTGTACGCCAACGGCCCGGCCGGCCGCCTGGAGCTGGTTCCATCGGCGGGCGGCACGGCGAGCGGGGGATCGGCGGCCACGGCGTCGGGCGGAGGATCGGCGCCGGCGACCGGCGACCATCCTCGCGGCCGGGCCGTGTCGGCCAACTACTTCGACGTGCTGGGCGTTCACGCGGCCGTGGGCCGGGTCTTCCTCCCGGACGAGGACCGCGTGGCGGGCGCCGGGGCCGTCATGGTGATCTCCGATGCCTACTGGCACCGGGAGTTCGGCGGCGATCCGGGCATCGTGGGCCGCAGGGTGTCGGTGAACCACGTCCCGCTGACGATCGTCGGGGTCACGCCGCCGCGCTTCACGGGGGACATCGTGGCCCAGCGGACCGACCTGTGGATCCCGGTCAGCATGGAGCCGGTGATCCAGCCGCCGCGCCAGTGGCTCTCCGACCGGGGCTCCAGCTGGCTCCTCCTCATGGGGCGCCGCAAGCCCGGCGTCTCCCTGGCCCAGGCCCGGCAGGACGTCACGTCGCTCACGCGCCGCATGCTCGATGCGAGCGCGGCGCGCGACCCGGAGGCGGACCGGGCCTCGAGGTCCCAGTACGAGGACATCCCGGTCGCTTCCGGGGCGCGCGGCTTCTCCTACTGGCGCGACACGTACGCCCGCTCGCTGTACACGCTGCTGTTCGCGGTCGCTCTGGTGCTTCTCATCGTGTGCGCCAACGTGGCGAACCTGCTCCTGGGACGGGCCGCGGCGCGCGGCCAGGAGATCGGCGTCCGCCTCGCGCTCGGGGCGGGACGCGGGCGGATCGTGCAGCAGCTCCTGGTCGAGTGCCTGCTCCTCTCGGTGGCCGGGGCGGCCCTGGGACTGCTGCTGGCCCACTGGGGCATCGACCTCCTGCTGCGCGTCGCGGCGGGCCGGAGCGGATCCCTGCCGATCGACACGCGCCTGGGCGGCCGGGTGCTCCTGTTCACCGCCGCGCTGGCCGTCGGGACCACGCTCCTGTTCGGCCTGGCCCCCGCGCTGCGGGCCACCCGGGCCGACCTGGCCGGCGTCCTGCGCACGCAGACGCGCGGGATCGGGGCCGCGTGGCGCAAGCTCGGAGCCGGCCGGATCCTCGTGGTCGCCCAGGTGGCTCTCTCCCTCATGATGTTGGTGGCGACCGGCATGGTGGTTCGGAGCCTGAGGGCGCTCGAGACCGGAGACATGGGCCTGGACCGGGACCACCTCCTCCTCGCCACGGTGGACGCGGAAAAGATGAAGCGCTCCGACGCGGAGCTGGCGGTGATGCGCGGCGAGCTGGCCGCCCGGCTGCACGCGATCCCGGGCGTCGAGGCCGTGACCTGGTCGCAGAACGGCATCTTCAGCGGGACCGAGTCCTCCACCACGCTCGCCGTGCCCGGCGCCCGGATGCGCACCCAGCGGGACTCCACCGTCCACAGCGACGACGTGGGGCCGGGCTACTTCCACGCCATCGGCGCGCCCATGCTGCGCGGACGGGACTTCACGGCGGCCGACGGCGGTCGGGCCTCCCCCGCCCCCGCGATCGTGAACCGGGCCTTCGTGGATCGTTACCTGCCCGAAGGTGACGCCATCGGCCGGACGTTCACGCGTGACACGGTGACCCTCGAGGTGGTCGGCGTGGCGGCCGACGTCCACGACCACGACCTGCGCGGCTCGCCGTCTCCCCGGGTCTACTTCGCCATGGGGGACGGCGCGCCGGACTTCAGCTTCGAGGTGCGCGCCTCGGGCGACCCGGCCTCCCTCGTCCCGGCGGTGCGGCGCGCCCTGGTGGCCGGGGAGCCCTCGCTCGAGGTCGACGCCGTCGACCCGCTCCGGGATCTCACCCGGGAGTCCATCCGGCAGGACATCCTCCTGGCGCGCTTCGTGGGGGCGTTCGGGATCCTGGCCCTCGTGCTGGCCGCCATGGGGCTGTACGGGATCATGTCCTACGCCACCCTGCGGCGGACAGGGGAGTTCGGCCTGCGCCTCGCGCTCGGGGCCACGCCCGCGGCCGTGCTGCGGCTGGTGCTGCGGGACGGGCTGGTGCTCATCGCCATCGGGATCGCGGCGGGTGCGCCGCTGGTCGTGGTGGCGATGCGGCTCCTGCGGAGCCAGCTCTACCGGGTCTCTCCGCTCGATCCCGTGTCGGTCATCGTGGCCATCCTCGTGCTCGGCGTCAGCGCCCTCGTGGCCGGGCTGGTGCCCGCGCTGCGGGCCGCGCGCGTGGGGCCGCTGGAGGCACTGCGGTCGGAGTAGGAGCCGCGGCGTCGCCACATACGGGCGCCGCGGGGCTCCCGTTCCACGACCGGCCTCGTCCGGGGTCGGAGGGCTCCTTGCTGGCCGCCCGTCCGGCCGCGACTGTGGTGTCGTTCCCTTCCCCGCCCCCGCATCGAGGAGGCTTCCATGATGTACGCGTTCGTGGCCGATTTCCGCGCCAACAGCACGGCCGAGGAGCGGGACGCCGCCCTCGCGCGCCGCGCCGGCTGGAGCTATCCCGAGGGCGTCGACTCGGTGGCCGAGTTCTGGTCATTCGGAAACTCGCCGGCGGTCTACTCCGTCGTCGAATCGGACGACCCGAAGGCCGTGTGGCAGCTCGCCGCCGACTGGAACGACGTGTTCGACATCCGGATCGTCCCGGTCATCACGAGCGAGTTCGGCCTGAAGCACGGGCAGGAGGTGTTCGAGAAGCGGCCGCGCTGATCCAGGCGGCGGAACGGGACCCGAGTGCGCCCGCGGCCCGGCGGAGGGCGGCGGCCTCGTGTCCCGTTCGGTACGCCCGCTCCCGGGTCGCGCCACTACCCGGCGGTTGCTCCCGGCGCCCGTCGCCGGCATCGTGCGGCAGACGGAGCCACCCAGACACAGGAGCCCCGATGAGACCCGTGACACGGTTCGCCGCGCTGGCCGCCTGCGGCGGCGCGCTCCTCCTGGCGCCCGCGCCGGGACACGCGCAGCAGAAGACGGAGAACCATTTCCTCGCCGTGGGCGACGCCGCGCCCGACATCCAGGTCGCCGGCGCCACCCGCTACGGCATCCTCCAGAACCCCGTCCACCTGAGCGACTTCAAGGGCGAGACGGTGGTCCTCGCGTTCTTCTTCAAGGCCCGGACGCCTGGCTGAACGGTGCAAATGGAGGCGTACCGTGACCAGTACGCGAGGCTCTTCCACGACGGCAAGAAGGTCGTTCTCCTGGCCGTCTCTTCCGACTCACCCGAGGCGCTGAGGTCCTGGGCGAAGGACGCGGACTTCCAGTTCCTGTTCGGCAGCGACCCGCAGGGGAAGGCTTACGCGGCCTTCGGCGGGGACCCGCACGACAACGGGATGGTGTCGAGCCGGGCCGTGTTCGTGATCGGACCGGACGGGCACGTCGCCGACGTGATCCCGAAGTTCAACCAGGTGGACCCGGCGGCCTACGATCAGCTCCAGAAGGCGGTCGACCGGGTGACGCCGGCAGAGCAGCAGTAGGCGGGAGACGGGGCGCGATCCGCGCGCCCATCGGACGACGAGCGAGCGCCCGCGCCCCCACCAGGGGCGCGGGCGCCGTAGTTCGCGGCGGCCGTCTCTCCCGGCGGCGGGCGCGGGCTTGTCCCGGCGCCGTCCGGCTCAGTTCGAGCTGGAACCCAGGAGCTTCCTCACCGCTCCCACGAGGTCCTGGTCGGCGCCGACGCCGGTGTAGGCTACCTTTCCGTCCGCATCCAGCATGACGACGATGGAGGTGGTGGCGGCCCTGTAGGCCCGGACGGCGTTCCCGTGCGCATCGTACAGGTGCGGGTAGCCGGGATCGTGGCCCGCCAGGTCCCGGCGGATGCGGCGCGGCGTCTCGTTCACCGCGACGCCCACGGCGACCACGTGGAGCCTGTCACCCCATTTCTCCTGGATCTCGTCCATCTGGGGCTGGAGCTTCTTGCACAGGGGGCACCAGGTGGCCCAGAACTCGATGAGGGCCGGCTTTCCCTTCACCTGGTCCAGGAGGTCCACCGACTTCCCGGACAGGTCCTCCACCTTCGCCGAGGGCGCCGGCGTGCCAATGGGGAGGCTCACGTCCTCCTGGGCCGCCGCGGCCGAGGGCCACGCCAGCACGACCGCCCCCGCCAGGAGCGCTGCCACCAGGACCGCCGCCCCACCACATCTCGCCTTCATCTCGCCTCCGGATGCCGACATCAGAAGTTCAGTCCCGCGTGCACGAAGTAGTACTCCGCCATCGCCAGCATGATCAGGGCCGCGAGCCGCTTGGCCCACACCATCCACTTTCCCGACCGCGGGAGCGCCGCCAGCGAGCCCGAGAAGACGCCGACCACCACCAGGAGCGCCGTCATCCCGAGAGAGAACACGAACAGGTAGACGAAACCCAGGAGGCCCGCGCCGGTGGCCGCTACCCAGGTGAGGACGACCGCGAAGGCCGGCGCGCCACAGGGCGCGGCCACGATGCCCGACGTCGCGCCCAGGACGAACACGGCCCCGTACGAGCCGCCGCCCCGGCCCGCCGCCCACGTCATGAGCCGGTGCGGGACCGGCATCGGGAGGACATCGAGCATGACGAGGGCGAAGAGGAGGAGCAGGTTGCCGATGAGGAGCCGCGCCCACGGGCTCGCGCTCACCGTGCCGAACAGGCTCCCGGTGACGCCCGCGATGGTCCCGAGGATCGCGTACACCAGGGCGAGTCCGACCGCGTAGGTGAGCGTCAGCCGCACCGTCCGCCAGCGCCCGCCCTCGGGGCTCGAAGTCCCCGCGATCACGGAGGCGGTGATGGGGATCATCGGGTAGATGCAGGGCGTGAGGCTGGTGAGGAGGCCCGCCCCGAACAGGGCGACCACCGCGAGCAGCGGCCGGTGGGCCAGCGAGTGCGCCAGGCCGCTTCCGGCCGTGCCGGACTGGAGGAGCGCGGGCAGCATCATCACCCGCGCAAGCTCCCGTCCCCGGGGAGCCGCAGCAAGGGAGCGGGCGGGTGAGGGGCGGTCTGGAGCGAGGCCGGCATCGGTGGGCCGGCGGTTCCGCGGAACCGCTCCAGCGGCCACTCCGTGAGCCGGCCGGCTCCTCTCCCCCGAGGCCACCTCCTTCCCGACCGTCCCCCCGCGACGCGCTTCGACCTACCTTCCTCGGCCAGAGCGCGGGAAGCGGGCGAACCTCCGAGCGAAGGGGGCGGGGACGTGGTGACGACCGGGGACTCCTCGATCGAGCGGGAGAAGGGCGCCGACGGACCTCCTCGCCGTCTCGTGAGCTCGGCCCTCGCCCTCGTGTTCGCGGCCTCGTTCGGCGCCCTCGTCAGCTTCTACGTCCTCCTCTCCGTGCTCCCGCGGTACGCCGTGAAGGTGGGAGCGGGGACAGTGGGCGCCGGACTCACCACCGGCGCGCTCATGCTCACCACGACGGCCACGGAGCTGGCCACGCCGTGGCTGGTGTCGAAGCTGGGGCAGCGGACGGCGTTCGCGGCCGGGCTGGTCCTCCTGGGACTTCCGGCGCTCGCGCTGCCGTTCGCCACGACTCTCCCGGCCATCGCGGCGGTGTGCCTGGTGCGCGGCGTCGGGTTCGCGATCCTGGTCGTGATGGGGAGCGCGCTGGTGGCGGTGCTCGCGCCGCCCGGACGCCTGGGCGAAGCGCTCGGGCTGTACGGCGTGGTGGTCGGCGTCCCCTGGGTGACCGCCCTGCCGTTCGGGCTGTGGCTGGCCGAGCACGCCGGCTACGGAGCCGTGTTCGTGCTCGGCGCCGCGAGCGCGCTGGCGGGTCTCGCCGCGCTCCCGGGTGTACCACGCGGCCGTCCGGCGGCGCCCGCCGTGGGCATCCTCGACACGCTCCGCATGCCCGCGCAGCGCCGGCCGGCGCTCGTCTTCTGCACCACGGCGGTGGCGGCCGGCGCCCTGATGACGTTCCTGCCGCTGGCGCTGCCGGAAGGGTCGGGCAACCGCGCGGCCGTGGCGCTCCTGGTGTTCGCGGGCACCTCCACGTTCGGGCGCTGGTGGACCGGTCGCCACACCGATCGCCACCCCTCCCGGGAGCTCCTCGTGCCCGCGGTGCTCGCGACCGCGGCCGGCACGGCCGTGCTCGCCCTCCCGACCGGCTTCGGGGTCCTGCTCGGCGCCATGGCGCTGGCCGGGGCGGGATTCGGGGTGGCACAGAACGCGAGCCTCACGGCCATGTTCGAGCGCGCGGGAGGCGCCTCGCACGACATGGTGAGCGCCGTGTGGAACCTGGCCTACGACGCGGGACTGGGAGCGGGGGGCTTCGGCTTCGGGGTGGTGGTCGCCCGGGCGGGCTATCCGGCGGCCTTCGCGGTGACGGCCATGGTCATGCTGGCGGCCGTCCTCCTGGTGCGGCCCCTGCGGTCCCGGTCGACCTGACGCCGCGACCCGACGCGGCACCCGCGGTCCATGGGTGGCCATCGGGCGTCGCGCGCATCGCCCGCGCTGGCCTTTGCGCGTTCGCCGGGCCATCGTGGAGGCATGACCCCGGGCGCCACGCTGTACACGATCGGCTTCACGAAGAAGTCCGCAGAGACCTTCTTCGGCCTCCTGCGCGGCGCGGCGGTGCGGCGCGTCATCGACGTCCGCCTCAACAACACCTCCCAGCTCGCCGGCTTCGCCAAGAAGGACGACCTGGCCTTCTTCCTGGGAGAGATCGGCGGGATCGACTACCTGTACGAGCCGGAGATGGCGCCCACTCAGGAGCTCATCGACCTGGCCCGGAAGAAGAAGGACCGGGAGGCGTTCCAGGCGCGCTATCGGCAGCTGATCGAGGAGCGGAAGGTCGAGAAGCTACTCCCGCGGGAGACGCTGGAGGGCGCGTGCCTCCTGTGCAGCGAGCACCAGCCCGACGAGTGCCACCGTCGGGTACTGGCCGAGTACCTGGCCCAGCGCCACCCGGGCCTCCGGATCGAGCACCTGGTGTAGCCGCCCGGCCCGGGCGGCGGACGCCCGGGCCCGGCAGGCCAGACGAGGAGAACCCCACCATGCGTCTCGAGGCAAGATCGGCCCTGGTCACCGGCGCGGGATCGGGCATCGGCCGCGCGACCGCGCTCCGGCTCGCCGCCGAGGGCGCCAGGGTGGCGGTCACCGACGTGGACGCCGGGCGGGCAGCGGAGGTGACGGCGAGCGTGCGCGCCGCGGGTGGCGAGGCGATCTCTCTCGCCCTGGACGTCCGCTCGGAGCCCGATTGGGAGGCGGCCGTCGGGGCCGTCGCGGAGCGCTGGGACGGCCTCGACATCCTGGTCTCCAACGCCGGCGTCTCCTTTGCTGCTGCCGTGACGGAAATGACGCTGGAGGAGTGGCGGCACGTCCACGCGGTCAACCTGGACGGGGCGTTCCTGGGCGCGAAGCACGCCATCGCCGCCATGAGGGAGCGCGGCGCGGGCGGCCATCTCGTGTTCGTCTCCTCGGCGGCCGGCGTCCGGGTGTCGGCCGGTGCCAGCGCCTACGCCGCGAGCAAAGCCGCGCTCCGGGTGTTCGCGCGCGCCGTGAGCCGGGAGGTGGCCGCCGACGGCATCCGGGTCAACGTGGTCGTCCCGGGCGGGGTGATCACGCCGTTGTGGGAGAACATGCCGTTCTTCGCCGACCTCGTGGCTGAGCACGGCGGAGAGGAGGGCGCGTGGCGGGCGCTGGCCACCGACACGCCGCTGGGCCGCTTCGCCCGGCCGGAGGAGGTCGCCGAGGCGATCCTCTTCCTGGTCTCCGACGCGGCGTCGTTCGTCACGGGAGCGGAGCTCGCCGTCGACGGCGGCTACACCGCGTGAACAGCGGGGGAGCCGACGTTCTCACCCGCCGCGGACGGTGGCCTGATCCCATCGTCCTGCGCCGGCCGCCGACGCTCCGAGACGGAGGCCACATGGACTTCGACCTGACGCAGGCTATGGCCGTCCTCGAGCGCACGCCGGGCGCGCTCCGGGCGCTTCTCTCCGGACTCCCGGACGCCTGGACGCGCGCGAACGAGGGTCCCGACACGTGGAGCCCATTCGACGTCGTGGGCCACCTCATCGACGGCGAGGAGTCGCTGTGGATGGTTCGCGCGCGCGTCATCCTCACCGGTGGGGACGACCGTCGCTTCGAGCCCTTCGACCGTTTCCGGCACCTGCGGGTGAACCGGGACCGGAGCCTGGAGGAGCTCCTGGAGCGCTTCGAGGAGTGTCGGGCGGAGAACCTCGCGGAGCTCAGGGCCCTGGAGCTCACGGGCGAGGATCTGGAGCGGACGGGCCAGCATCCCGAGCTCGGCCGCGTGACGCTGACCCAACTCCTCTCGACCTGGGTGGCTCACGACCTGGGTCATATCGCGCAGGTGTCGCGGGTGATGGCCAGGGGCTATCGTGAGGTCGTCGGCCCGTGGGAGGCCTACCTCCCAGTCCTGCACCGCTGAGCGGGCCGGCGGATCGTTTTGTGCCGGGCCGGTCGGATTCGGCGCACTCTTCTCCACCCGAGGAGGTCCTCATGTACGCGGTGATTCGCAGCTACACCGGGGCGTCGGAGCTCATCGACGAGATGATGGCGAAGCGGGACGACGTCGAGCGGGTCATGATGGGCGTGCCCGGCTACCGGGCCTACTACGCCGTACACACCGGTGACGGACTCACGGCGGTCTCCATCTGCGACGACAAGGCGGGAGCAGACGCCTCCACCCGAGCCGCCGCGGAGTGGGTGAAGGAGAACCTCCCCGGCACGAGTCTGGGGACCCCGACGGTCGCGGAAGGCGACGTTTTCCTGACCCTGTAGACGAGGCGCGCGTCCCGCGCGAGCCGGGCACGGCCGGTCGGTGCTGCTCGGCCGCTCCGGCCGCCGGGGCCGCGACCTCAGGCGGCCGGCCGGCAGTCTCCCTCCGGGCCGGTCCCGCCGGCCAGGCTCTCGGAGAGGTGCCGCCGGGCGGACCAGAGCTGGCTCTTGGAGGTGCCCCTCGTCGTGCCCATCCGCTCGGCGATCTCGGCGTGTGTGTAACCGGCCGCGTGGAGCAGCAGGACGCGACGCATGCCCGGCGGCAGGTCGCGCACGGCCCGCAGGAGCCGGCCGCGGAGCAGCGGCGTGGCGGGGGGCGCCGCCGCGTGACAGGGCTCGGGCAGCGGGCGGTGGATCCGGGCCCAGCGCTGGCGTCGTCGCTGGACGTTGCGGGCCGCGTTGACGGCGATGCGGTGGATCCACGTGCCGAAGGAAGCGTCGCCGCGGAACCCCGGCAGCGCCCGCAGGGCGCGCACCCAGGCCTCCTGCGCCGCGTCCTCGGCGAGCGCCGCGCAGCGCAGCCGGCTGCGCGTGACGGCGAGCACTCGATCGGCGTGCCGATCGTAGAGCTCCTGGCGCGCCCACTCCTCGCCCCGGCGCGCGGCGGCGAGGAGGTCGCTCTCACGGACCGTGGAGGTGGCCCTGCGGGCGCCGGACCCGCTCACCACGGGAAGGGACGGGGAGCGGGCATCGG
>Ga0307419_10000440_pt1 | contig 20734 bp, 22 predicted proteins | sample SalMarWE160230MG_2_FD_202512 | JGI IMG/M metagenome (GOLD analysis project Ga0307419, IMG submission 202512) | Salt marsh sediment microbial communities from the Plum Island Ecosystem LTER, Massachusetts, United States - WE1602-30 | ecosystem: Environmental > Aquatic > Marine > Intertidal zone... | reverse complement strand
CCTCAAATCTTGTGCATTATTGAACTGTTTCTAAAAGGAATTGGTAAAGTGAACGGATCTTTATGCTAAATAAAACTTCCGGCGAAACTAATTAAAATATCAACACCTGTTTAACCCAGGATTCAACTTAGGTTTTCTCGCTGGTTCAGTACTTTCAGAAGTACGAGAGCAGCCCCAAGGTCTATTCGTTTTGCAATTTTATACACTTCAGGGTATGATTTGCCGGTATATCTGTTTTTTTATTCGTACATTTTTAATAATCTTGAACTTTAATCCAAATATTCTCTATAATGAAAACGATTCACCTATCCTTCATGCTGCTTCTTATTTCTGCAGTCATTTATTCACAGGATCTGACATTAAGAGAATTAACTGTCGAATCAGGTGAGTATATATTTGAGTTTGCTGAATAGATGGATTTTTTCAGAAATCATTATGGTGAGTTTGCTGCTCTTCTGACTGCTTTCTTCTGGACAATAACAGCTCTTGCTTTCGAATCAGCCAGCAGGAAGTTAGGCTCTGTAGCAGTAAATTTACTCCGGCTTATTTTAGGTTTCATTTTCCTGAGCATATTTGCTCTTATATACAGGGGAATGATTTTACCGGTTGATGCAGGACCTGAAAACTGGTTATGGCTTTTACTTTCGGGATTAATAGGCTTTGTTTTCGGCGACCTGTTTCTTTTTAAATCATACACAATCATAGGATCCAGATTTGCCATGCTTATCATGACGCTGGTCCCTCCCATCACCGCATTTTTTGGATGGCTGATAATGGATGAACATCTGGAACCTATACATTTTCTTGGTATGACACTCACATTTTCGGGTATAGCTCTGGCCATTTTCAGCCGCAATGGCAAAGGTGAAAAGTTATCACTGAAACTTGCACCGCCGGGTATTTTATATGCTCTTGGAGGCGCTGTGGGTCAGGCCCTCGGGTTGGTTTTAAGTAAAAAAGGGGTGAAAGATTATGATCCTTTTGCTGCTACTCAAATACGAATAATGGCAGGAATAGCAGGCTTTGCGGTACTTGTAACTGTTATGGGAAGGTGGAAAAACATCAGTACAGCCTTAACAAACAGGCAGGGAATGAAATCACTCACACTGGGCTCATTTTTTGGTCCTTTTCTCGGAGTATCATTTTCCCTGGTATCAGTAAAATTCACAGAAGCAGGGATAGCTTCCACGCTCATGGCGATGGTCCCAATATTTATAATAGCTCCTGCAGTGATCATGTATAAAGAAAATGTCACTATAGCAGAGATAATCGGAGCTGTACTAAGTGTTGGCGGCGTTGCGTTATTCTTTATGTAAAATAAATTCTAATGAAACCTGAAGAGTTACAGGAAAGAATTCCGGAAAATGAATTTAGATTTTTTACCTCAAGAAGCAGGGGTCCGGGTGGCCAGAATGTGAATAAAGTGAATACCCGGGTTGAATTAAGGTTTAATGTGGAGAGATCATCAGTATTATCTGATCATGAAAAAGAGTTGATTCTCATAAGTTTAAGAAACAGGATAAATGCTGAAGGAGAGCTGCTGATTACATCTCAGTCAGAAAGGACACAGCTTCTCAATAAAAGAAGAGCCATAGCACGATTTTATAAGCTCGTTTCAGCTGCGCTAACGGAAAAAACGAAACGTATTGCTACATATCCCACCAAAACATCAGATGCTGAACGTCTTGAGCAGAAGAAAAGGCGAAGTACTATTAAGAGACTACGGAATAACACCGATATTATTGATGATGAGTAATGTGCTATCATACAGCATATTATATGATATAGAATCAAATTATAAAAATAACGCTGTTGAAAAAATACTGTTCATGTTAATATTTCTGACTATCAAGTGATACAATGTATTTACATTATACATACTTTCGCACCAATTATTTTTTTATTAACATTATTAATTTAAAACCACACAATCTCAAAAAGAACACGATGATCTTTATCATCGCCAGCTATGAACGCTAACAAAAATGAGGCTACGGCACTCCGTTGTGAGAGCCGCCTCGTGGGTAGTTCTTCCGATGAAGAACCTGGCGCGAAAACCATGATATTTTCGCAAAACGAGACCCTAAACAAGTTAGTTAGCAACCGAAGTTCGGAGTTCATATACCGCTACTTCCCCCTAACGACTATCGACTCCTGGAATGATTGGAAATGGCAAATGCGCAATGCTATAACAAGCATTGACGACCTAAAAAAAATCATGCGATTATCCGATAAGGAGATTATGGCTATTAATAATCTGAAAGGCCGGCTTCCTATGAAAATAACTCCATATTTTGCTTCACTGATTTACAACACCGGGTATTCACACCCGCTGAGGCGTAATGTTGTTCCGGTTGTTGAGGAGCTTATTCATCACAGCAATGAACAGTCAGATCCTTTGCACGAGAAATCCTTTTCTCCTGTAAAGGGAATTGTTCACAGATACCCCGACAGGGTGCTTTTCACTGTTACTCAGGTTTGTTCCAACTATTGCAGATACTGTACCCGCTCACATTCAGTCGGGAAACTTGACAAACTGGGAAAGCAGGATTTCGAGAAAGCCTTTTATTATATAGCAACACACAAGGAGATACGTGATGTACTTATCAGCGGCGGTGATCCGCTTACATTAAGTGATGCTCTCCTTGAATATATTGTGTCGAACATAAGAAGTATTTCGCATGTTGAGATCATACGTATAGGTACCAGGGTTCCTGTTGTAATGCCACAAAGGATTACTGATAATCTGATAAGCATGCTCAGAAAATATCACCCGCTTTACTTAAGCCTTCATTTTTCTCATCCTGCCGAGATAACCGAGGAATGTGCTAAAGCATGCAACAAGCTTGCCGATGCCGGATTTCCGCTCGGAAGCCAGACTGTCCTGCTTAAAGGAATTAATGATAATGTCCCCGTGATGAAGGATCTCATGCACAAACTGCTTAAGATAAGGGTCAGACCTTATTATTTATATCAATGCGACCTGATACCAGGTTCAAGTCATTTCAGGACAACCGTGAAAAAAGGTCTTGAAATAATGAAGGGATTAAGAGGTTTCACCAGCGGTTACGCTGTTCCTACATTTGTTATTGATGCTCCCGGCGGCGGAGGAAAGATCCCGCTCATACCCAATTATGTTGTAGAGCACAATAGTGAAAAGATAGTATTGCGTAGCTATAAGGGTGTTTTATGTGAATATCCTGAGAAATAAAGCTTAAATGAAAGTCGGGTTAACTTACGACCTGCGGTCCTGGTACCTTGACCGCGGTTATTCTATGGAGGATACTGCCGAATTTGACAAGCAGGATACTATAGACAACATTGAAGAGGCACTCCGTAAAATGGGGTTTGAAACAGAACCGATAGGAAATTGTTTCCAGCTTATTGAAGCCCTGGCAGCAGGAAAGAAATGGGACCTCGTGTTCAATATTGCAGAAGGACTTTATGGCGACGGACGGGAATCGGTTGTACCGTCAATCCTTGACCAGTACAGGATACCTTATGTTTTCTCCGGGCCTGTTATACTCGGGATATCACTTAATAAATATCTTACGCGTCTTATCGTTTCAGCGGCAGGTGTGCCCGTAAGCCCGGGAATGTTGATATCCAACAAGGAAGATATAGCTAAATGCAGGCTTGAGTACCCTCTTTTTATAAAACCTGTTTCGGAGGGAACAGGTAAAGGGATCACTGAAAAGAACCTGTTAAAATCACCGGCTGAATTAAAGGAAATGGCTGAATATATTCTCACGAGATATAATCAACCTGCCATTGTGGAGGAATATCTTCCGGGAAGGGAATTTACTGTTGGTGTTATTGGATCAGCGGAAGAGACAATAGCAATCGGCGGAATGGAGATAGAATGCAGGAACAACTACCCCTATTCGGTTGAATACAAGGAAAACTACAAGGAGTTCTGCAAATATATTCCCATGGCTCAGGAATTAAGCGAGGAATGCAAAACTGTAGCCCTTAACGCCTGGAAAGCCCTTGGAGGTGTTGATGCAGGAAGAGTGGATGTAAAAGCCGACAGAACCGGCAGAATGTGCTTTATGGAGGTGAATCCGCTGGCCGGCCTGCATCCGGTTCATTCCGATCTGCCTATTCTTTCCGGAATGATCGGCATCGACTTTCAGAAATTAATGGAAATGATAATGAGATCAGCTTTGAAAAGACATAATTTAACTGTATGAGCACGAAACGATGCTGCATATTATTTAACCAGCCGCGCGAAAATGCCCTGCCGGATGAACTGGATGTACTTGATCAGGTTGATTTTATAGATGAAAATCTCAAGATGCTTGGTATTGAAACCTTTAGGAAAGGCATCACTCCCGACTTCATGAATGAGGTAGCTTCACTCGCTGCTGATAAGCCGGATTTTGTTTTTAACCTTGTCGAATCTATTGATAATAAAGGTGAATTATGCTACTTCATCCCGGCCCTGTTGAATATGTACTCAATACCCTATTCAGGAAATCCGCTGGAGGCAATGTTCATTACCACAAGCAAGGTTCTTACAAACAAAACATTAAAAAAGGCTGGCATAAATAATCCACAGAGTTATTCTCCATCTGAATACAGCAAACTTATTACGGGGAAAAGGTACATCATAAAACCCGTTTGGGAAGACGGCTCATTAGGTATCACAGGTGACAGTGTTTTTACTTATCAACCTGGTTATGAAAGCAGGTTAAAAGATTATAGTGACACACACTGGTTCATTGAAGATTACATTGACGGCAGAGAGTTTAATATAAGTTTGATTTACAGTGATAAAGGACCGGAAGTACTGCCCCCGGCCGAGATGGTATTTCATAATTATTCTGCAGAAAAGCCGCATATTGTTGATTTTAAGGCAAAGTGGGAAACCGGGAGCTTTGAATATGAAAACACCATCAGGGATTTTCCCGGCGATACACTAAATCCGGTTCTTAGGGAAAGGATCATATCTACAGCTCTGCAGTGCTGGCATGAATTCGGATTAAAGGGTTATGCGCGTGTCGATATGCGTATCGACATGAACGATACTCCTTTTGTCATTGAAGTGAATGCGAATCCCTGTCTGTCGCCCGACGGTGGTGTAGTGGCTGCAATAATTGCATCAGGATTACCATTTACTACTGTCCTTCAACGTATTATAAACGACTTAAACACCTGACAATATGCTAATCTCGGAAGGTATTAAGCCGGAAGACAGGGAACATATCGAAGAGGTTCTCAGGTCTACAGGTTTCTTCTATGAGTTTGAGGTGAAAACCGCTCTTGAGATTGCTGATGAAACTTTTTCGAACGGTATGGAAAGGAGTGGATATTACTGGCTTAAAGCTTCTGACGAAGAGGGAAACGTTGTAGCATTTGCCAATTATGGAAGAAATGAATTTTCCACTCACTCATGGGAACTTTACTGGATTGCTGTTCATGAAAAGACCAGGTACAAAAAACTGGGTTCAGCCCTTCTCAAAACCATAGAGGAAAATGTCATTAAAGCAGGCGGAAAGATCCTGTGGATTGAAACATCAGGACGCCCGCTTTATGCTTCAACCGAAGGATTCTACAAACGCAATGGCTATGAGCTTCAGGCCAGCCTCAAGGATTTCTACGGACCGGATGATCCGAAACAGATATATGCAAAGGTGTTGAAATAAAGAATGTCTTACTGTTTGATTGTCTGGTTGTCTTTAGTGAATAGTTTGTTTTATAAGATTGACATTATAATACTCCGGCTTTCCGGTAACCTCCTCACCCAGCCAGTCAGGCTTTTCAAACTTTTCATTTTCACGAGAGAGTTCAATTTCCGCAATTATGAGGCTCTCATTTTTATCATGAAAGACATCAACTTCAAACATATGTTTTCCAGCAGGCACCAGATACCTGGTTTTTTTTATTCTTCCGGGCAGACAAATTTTCATTATTTGCCTGGCATAGGGTACGGGAACAGGAATCTCCCACTCGCTGCGCGTAACTGAACTGTCAGAACCCTTGCCCTTGACAGTTAAGAAGGCCTTTCCTGAGGCAATCCTGATCCTTATTGTTCTTTCGGGATCAGATGAAAGATATGCCTGAAGAATATTTATCTTTTTAATTGCCAGGTGTTTGAACTTGCCCTTTACAAGGAATTTACGCTCTGTTTCGGTCGCCATTTTTTTGTATAAAGTTAACAAATAAGCGGAACTGTATTAGGGTAACATTATATCTGATATAAGTAAATGACTTATTCTATCCTCAATAAATTAACGTTTACAAATGAATTTACTTCATTCGTGTAAAAAATTTGGATTGTATTGAAAGAATTCATAAATTTGATATGTTAAATTGTAATAAACTGAATGTCAAGCATACGGGATATTCAGTTTCGAGAACGGAAGTAGTTTTAGTTTAGGTTGGTAGGGTGATTAGGTAAAGGGGTTGCCAGGTTTTATGACAGCCCTTTTATTTTTCAGGAATACCATGATGGATGTGAGGATAGAATCAAGCTGGAAATCAAGATTCCGGGAGGAATTTGAGGCGGAATATTTTATCAGACTTACTGAGTTTGTAAGAGAAGAGTACAGGACAAGAACCATTTTCCCGCCCGGAGCATTGATATTCAATGCGTTCAACCTTTGCCCGTTCGAAAGGATAAAAGTTATAATAATAGGGCAGGATCCGTATCATGGCCCGGGTCAGGCACACGGATTATGCTTCTCGGTAAAGGATGGAGTTGAACTACCTCCCAGCCTTCTCAATATCTTCAAAGAGATTGAATCGGATATTGGTTACAGGCCATATCCGACGGGTAATCTGGAAAGATGGGCCTCCCAGGGTGTGCTCCTTCTTAATGCCACACTAACGGTCCGGGCGCACCAGGCAGGGTCACACCAGAGAAAAGGCTGGGAAGAGTTTACGGATTCTGTAATCAGGGTAATAAGTACAGAAAAAGAAAACCTGGTATTCTTTCTCTGGGGCAGCTATGCTCAAAAAAAAGGCGAATCAATTGACAGGTCAAACCACCTTGTGCTTGAATCGGTCCACCCCTCTCCTCTCTCGGCAGCCCGTGGATTCTTCGGTAACAAACACTTCAGCAGGTGCAATGATTACCTTAAAGAAAAGGGTATTGAACCTATTGACTGGAGATAAGCTGCTAATTTACACCGATATCTTCTGAAGCGCATTACTTATCGTTTCATTTAACTCATCTGTCTCTTCAAAACCTGCTGATATTCTTATCATTCCGGGTTCCGGATATTTTGCACCCCACACTGACTCCACAGGCAGCAGCATGGTATTTGGATCTCCAAGGCTGGGAATCACCTTTATCTTTTCAGAGACAGCCTTAATAAAGGCATCCCTGACCTTTCTCTTATCCTCACCGTTCTTCCCTGCGAAATCAACAGTTACCATTCCGCCAAATCCCTTATCACCAAAAAGATTTTCAGCCTCATTATGGGTAGGATGGTTTTTCAGTCCGGGATACCAGACCCTGGCCACTTTTTCCGAATTACTTAATAACTCGACAATAAGTGAAGCATTGATGCATTGCTGCCGGAATCTTAACCGCAGCGTCCTGATCTGTGTATTAAGCCTGTAAGCATCATCTGCCGACAACATATGACCTATATACTTTCGGTATTCTACCGCAGCTTTCAGAAGGTCAGCATCGTTACCGCATACAACTCCTGCAGTTATATTGCCGTGTCCCGACAGATATTTCGTGGCACTGTGCAGTACAATATCCGCGCCTGACATCAGAGGTTTCCATAAACATGGTGTTGCAAAAGTATTGTCGACTATAACCTTTGAACCATATTTATGGGCAATTTCAATCACACCGGCGGTATCCGGGACAATTAGCATAGGATTGGAAATAGATTCGATATAAGTAAATTGCGGCTTGAGATCCTTAATTACAGATTCAAGTGAAGAAAGGTCATATCTTTCGTTTACGGGAGAGAAGCTGTGTATATCCAGTCCTCGCCTCTTTTTCAGTACTGATTCGGCGAATGTTATTGTACCTCCGTAAATCTCATTAAAAAAAAGCCATGGTCTTATGGTTTTCCCATCCTGGAATATGGATACGGCAACATCAACAGCCGACATTCCGGATTGTGTCAGTAGTGCCCATTCAGAACCTTCCAGTTTCATTATCTCCTCTTCTGCGTCAATCACAGTCGGATTCCGGTAGCGGGAATATATATACAGATCCGGAACATGCTTGTTTTCAGTTTCTTTTTTAAATGCCTCAGATGCCGTATCTGCATCGAACAACTCAAATCCTGTATCCCTGTAAATTGGGATGCGTGTACTGTTTACTTCTGTTTTTTTCTTCATTGCCGCATTTATTTATCAGATTCAGAATGCAAGATATTCAAATCATTATAAAACAATATCCTGTCAATAAATTCACCTGAGAAAAAAAGACAAATTATTATGGTATCGGAATAAAAAATTCTCCAAAAAATTGTAATTCCTGCTGCGATTAATAATGAAATGCGCAGTATCCTGAGGCTCAGGTATATATTATGTTGTCTTGCTGCATAAGCATAATAAATACCTGATATTAACTTTATTACAGCAATAAATAAAAAAGGAAGTATCATTCCTGATAAGAATGAAGCAATTAGCAGTCCGGTCAGAAATGCCTGTCCACTATGGAAAAATGATCTCACTATTCTCTCCGGAAATCTATGGACTGAAGTATCCATTGCTATAAGCAATAATAATCCTGCAACCGCTGCCATTAATATCAATACTGCGCTTTTAATTATCAGGGCAGAAGAGGTCAGTCCCAGGTATAACATGTACAGCAATAATTCAGCAAGAATGGAGAATTTGTAAACTGCCGGAGAATCTCCGGAGAGATTGATTTTCGAACGGAAATATAAGACACCAGTGAAAACCGTTAATATTAAAACAGTAAAAGCGATCCTGGTTTCAGGCTCAGTATTGCCGGTCAGCCAGGAAATCATTATTGCTGTCGATAATATAGTCAGAAAACTAAAGAGGATATTGACCCATCCTCCCGGCTTGTAATAATCTTTATTGTCCCTTTCCGTAGATTCTGATGACATATTCTTTATTAAACAGAAATACCAAAATATGCATTTTTATCCGGGATCAGTAACCACAATTACCAATCATACCCCGGATGCAACCGGGAATATTGGATTTCAAAACCTCCGGTTTTATCAGGCATCTATAATATTAGCGACTTTTCTGCTGGATGCTACCTGAGATATTACATCACAGGCATAAATAAGCTTGAAGCAGTAAAATACAGACACCGGAGGTGTCCAATTCTAATAGCCATGGTAACATCCATGGTATAGGTAGTGTACACTATTACAACTCCGGAGGAGTTGAAGAATACAGAAGTAATTATTTCAGTTCCAGAGGCTCTTCGGGAATAGTTTTATCAATAGTGAGCACTCTGTTAGCTATATCGGAAATATAAATAACATAAGTGATCTTCATCTGCCCTATATAATTCATATAGGTATAATCAACTTCTCCGGTTGAGAAGAGTTCCCCATTGATCCTGGCAGATATTTCGGCGAAAGGATATGCTGTCTCAAAACGGTGATATTCAGATACATTTCCACTGGTTATAGTACCCAGCGTATCAACTTCTTCCTCTATTTTAACTATTACTTCATCGAATATCTGGTCGGATATATTTTTGACCCTTACATCAGTCGGCCCCCTGGGTTCAAATTCAGTTTTTTTGCATGCAATTACTGCTACTGATATTAGCAATAAATAAAGTAATCTCTTCATAGCCAGGCAAGATTTGATTGTATAGTTATCTGACTTTAAAGATAGCGAATAAGTTGCAAACGGATCAAATTATTTCAAGGCTGTTTACAGGTACCCAACCTTTATTTCCATCTGACAAACGTATTTCAAGCCATTCACCCACCTCATCCTCTACGGTCACTTTTGTGCCCTCATGAAGTACAAAAAGGTCATTGCCACTGTCGTCCGGAGAGCTTTTACCATTGACCACAGGACTGAATATCACCGCTTTCCGGCTGTCGTAAACAAGTGTCTTATTTCTGAAAGTGAATGCAAGAGACAACAGGGAAATTATGAGAAATAATAAAGCCAGCCAGAATCCGAGCACTTTAAGCTTATATTTTGGGGTATAAAAATAAAGTGACAGAAAAAGAAGACAGAGTACGAAAGCAGAAATGCTGATCCATGCCCAGGTGTTTGTTGTCAATGAAAGAGAGAGCATGTTATACCAGCTTACGAAAAAAAGTTCGGGGATCTCCTCAAAACGGTCAACTACAAGTGTGCGGGCTATCTGCAGATTATAATTAATATCCTCATCACCTGGTTTATGTAAATGAGCCCTTTCGTAAAAAAGAATTGCCCCAGGGATATTATTGATCTTAAAACAGGCGTTCCCGATATTGTATTCAAGTTCTGCTGACCGGTACCCTGTTTTGTAGATATCTGTCCATAGTTCAAGAGCCTTATCGAAGTTTCCTGATGAGAAATACTCTATTCCTGCCTTAAATTTCTCATCCCTTGTTTCCTGCGAAAGACCACTGATCGGAATAACAAGTAGAAGAACCGTAGTTAACAATATCAATAAGTTGCGTTTCATCATTCAGACTATTGAATTTTCCACTGCCCTGATAAATCCTGATGCTCCGTCATATATATATACAGCTTCCGTACCGGAAGCAGAGGGAGCATATCTTGCGTATTCACAGTTGTCAAGGATCTTAACCAGATTATCTAAAATATCCTCCTTTATTCCCTTATCTTTCAAAGCTGCAATGGCATTGTTTCTTGTCAGATCCGAGACAGGTATGTTAAGCTTATCGCTCAGATAGCCCCATATTGCTTTCAGTATCTCTTCATGGAAACGGTCCGTTTCACCCCTTTTTATACAAGCTGAAGCCTCACGAAGTCTTTTCCCGGCCACTTTTCCTGCTTTTCTGTTCCTTACTGCAGTGATATCTGCATTTCGCCTTATATGTTCTCTCCTTACAAAAAGAACTCCGATAAACAGCAGAAAAGCTATTGCATAGATGCTGTAAAATAATCTTTTCGATATTATTATATTTGCCGGTCTTGCTAATTTACCCAATTCCGACTTTATAAACCGGATATCCTGCCCTACATATTTTACATCTTCCTTGGACAGGCCTCCGTAAACAGTTATTCCTGTACTCTCCTCTGTTCCCCTCCTGGCATGGAAATTAAATTCCCTTGTTGTGAGAGTCTCATATTTTTCTTTGGAAGTATTAAAATATGAATAACTTACAGGCGGGATTGAAAAATCGCCATGATGACGAGGTATCAGGAGATATTCAAAAGTTCTTTGTCCTGATGTACCGTTAATGCTGTTCCTGATATTATCTTTTACCTGGGGATCATATATCTCAATATCAGGTGATAATTTCATTTCGGGGGCACTGGCAAGCTTCAGATTTCCGTTTCCCGAAACAGTAATCTTAAAATTAACTGCATCATTTACTGTAACAGTGTCCTTGTTAATAGTTGCTTTTAGATCCAGCTTGCCGACCACTCCTGAAAAGTCATCCGGTTTTGTTCCGGGTAATGGTTTTACATTGATCTTAACCACAGGGCTTACGACTGCTCTTGGAATTGTCTGATATGTTGAAAAGAAATCTCCGAAAAAAGGATCAGTCCGGCCGGATTTCTGTCTTACAAGAACAGATATCTGAACCGGGTCAATTGTTATTTCGCCTGTCACCTGCGGGAATAATAAAAACTGCTGGATAACACCTGTACCATATACTGTCCCCTTTATATTCTCCTGCTTCAGGGAAGTGAGAGCCGGTGTCTCAATATCAGTTTTAAGAAATCCGGTAAATGGAGGATACTTGATCTCATTGATACCTGAAAGATCGACCCGGGTATAAATTTTTATTGTGGCTGCAATGTACTCACCTATATATACCTCTCTCCGGCTCACTGAAAGATCGAGAAAGAGGTCGCTGCCTGCTGTTTCAACGCGCGTATCTTCATTGCTCTCAACGGTTTGTACATTTTGCCGGTTAGCGCCGGTCCCAACAACCTCAATTCGCAGAGAATCGGAATAATATGTTTTATTTTTAAGTATAAATGTGGCTGGCGGAATAACAAAAGTACCTTCTTCAAGTGCCTGGAGATAATAGAGATGGCTATAGGTTGTCTTGTGCGACATCTTGCCGTTGATAATCTGTGTGCTCGAGCTGTAAGATGTCTGCGGCCCCATGAGCTTATAGAATCCTTCGAAGGAGGGAGCAGAGAACTGACCTCCTCCGGAGTTCACAGTCCATGCCACGCTGAACTGCTGCCCGGCTTCAACAGCAGACGGGTATTCTGCCTCTACTTTTATATCCTGGGCAGAAAGTTTTGCAGCTAAAATAAGTAACAGATGATATACTAATATCTTTTTCACTTTCCGTTGTTCATTTACCAGTTTTTAGTCGTTCTGGTCTTTGCTTTCAATGCTTTTGCAAGTTTAACCTTTTCCTGGATATCTTTTTCATCATTCGCCAGTGCATTCAGGACTCTTTCTGCATCCTCCTTCGAAATCCCCTGCTGTTGCTGTTCTTTTTGCTCTTCCTGCTGCTGTTGCTGCGGCTGTTGTTGATCGCTTGTCTGATCTTTATTTTCTTTGCCCTGTTCATCCTTTTGATCCTGGTTCTGTTGATCCTGCTGATTTTGTTGCTGCTGTTCTTGCTTAAGCAGGTCCTGCGCATAGGCAAGGTTATATTTTGCATCCACGTTATCGGGATTCAGCCGCAGTGATCCCTTATATGCATCTATACTCTCCTTTATTTTATCCGACATCAGGAGAGAATTGCCAAGGTTGTAAAGGCTGGCAGCTTTCTTTTTATTGTCTTCACTCATTTCGTGAGTTTCAGCGAACTCTTTCCCGGCATCTTCGAATTTGTTCTGCCGGTATAATGCATCTCCTGTATTAAAAACAGCATCAGACAGTTCACTGTTTTTATCATTTGCTCTCCTGTATGATATTTCCGATTCTGAATATTTATCTTTTTCATATTCCCTGTTCCCCTGCCTGATAAACTTCTTTTCGCCCTGTGAATAACCGGGTAAAGCATAAATCAATAACAACGCAGTAAGAAATGTTAATATGAAATTTTTACTTATCAGCATATTTATTTATCTGTTATATTTTGAATTTAAACAATTTAATATTTGCAAGTTTCCTGTTTTTCCTGTCCATAATTAAAAACTCGACGACAAGAAGAAAAATTGCTATAACTGCAAAGATCTGAAACTGATCATTATATTCCGTATATACAGTACTTTCCATCTCTTGTGTTTTCATCTTCCTGATTTTACCATAAATTTCATCGAGTCCGATGTTTGAAGTGCTTGCCCGTACGTAACTGCCCTGAGCGGTGACAGCAATTTTTTTAAGGATATCCTCATCGAGTCTTGTGATTACTGAATTGCCATCCGCATCCTTAAGATAATCCAGTTTCCCTCCCGACATCACGGGAATAGGAACACCTTCAGACGAACCTATACCAATAGTATGAATGACTATGCCTGCTTCTGCTGCATCTGCAGCTTTGTTCACCGGATCGTCCTCGTGATTTTCTCCGTCGGTAATGATGATCATGGCTTTGCTTTTACCCTCACCTGGGCTGAATGACCTGATTCCCAGATCTATAGCCGCTCCAATTGCTGTACCCTGCTTAGGGACCATTGCGGGACTTATTGCCGAAAGGAACATTTTCGCTGATATATAATCGGTGGTGATAGGAATTTGTGTATAGGCATCACCTGCAAAAACTATCAATCCGATTTTATCATTTTCGAGATTATCGATGAGCCTGGTAAGAGCCTGTTTAGCCCGTGTGAGCCTGTCAGGCTGAATATCGCGTGCGAGCATTGAATTGCTGACATCAAGAGCAATAATAATTTCAACGCCCTGTTTTTTAACCTCTTCAAGCCTCGATCCAAACTGTGGTCTTGCCATGATGATTATTACAGCAGTAATAGTCAGGAGTACAAGGAAGAATTTTAATCCCGGACGTATCCCTGAAAGTTCAGGCACCAGCTTTCTAACCAATTTCTGTTCACCCAGCCGTTTAAAAGCCCGTTTCCTTCTTATATTGTTAAATACCCATAATAAGACCAGCGCCGGAAGCAACAGCAACAGGTAGAGAAAATCGGGATTTGCAAATCTGAAAAGCTGCATATTCTCACTGGTTTATGTAAGGTTTTTAAATATTGTAAAGCGTATCAGCGATTCCAGTGCCAGAAGCACAAATACAATTATTGCTGGGATAAGGTATTTCTCCTCTTTCCTGATAAATTGCCTCACATCGATCTTTGATTTTTCAAGCTTGTCAATCTCAGCATATACCTCAACGAGTTTATTATTATCAGTAGCCCTGAAATATCTGCCCCCTGTCTTTGAAGCAATCTCCTTAAGAATTGCTTCATCAATTTCAACTGGCATGTTCTGGTACTGGATCCCGTATGGAGTCTGTACAGGATAGGGTGCAGTACCGCGTGTACCGACACCTATCGTATAAACCCGCACGCCATAAGTCTTTGCAATATCTGCTGCAGTTGACGGGGCTATCTCTCCCCTGTTATTAACCCCATCGGTCAACAGGATTATTACTTTACTGAAAGCTTCAGAGTCCTTTATCCTGTTTATTGCTGTAGCAAGGCCATTTCCTATAGCAGTTCCATCCTCTATCATCCCGCTTTGTATTTCTCTCATAAGGTTGATAAGAACTGCATGATCGGTAGTAAGCGGACACTGGGTAAAGCTCTCCCCGCTGAAAACCACCAGTCCAAGCCTGTCGTATGGTCGTCCCGAAATAAATTCAGTGGCTACATTTTTTGATGCCTCAAGTCTGTCAGGCTTAAAATCGCGGGCAAGCATACTTCCCGAAATATCGAGTGCAAGCATAATATCTAAACCTTCTGTGCTAACATCCTGGTATCTGTCGGTTTTTTGAGGACGTGCAAGCACAATAATAAGAAGTGATACTGCTGCCATTCTGAAAGCAAAAAGAATATGCCGGAGATAATTCCGGAAAGTACTCTGCGTTTTATTAAAGGGTTCAAGCCCGGGCATACTTAAGGCGGCAATGCTCTTATGCTGTTTCAGGATATAATAAGCTATCATTACCGGAACAATGACCAGAAGCCATAGAAACAATGGTTCAGCATATGTTATTCCTGTCATGATTTCTTTTCTTTTGTTTCGTCAGTTAATTCTGAATCGGCAATATCTTTCTTCAGCATTGTTGCTTCTACAAATGCCCATGAGTTTTGAAAATGGACATCATTTTCAACAGGATCGGGTTTATATTTAGCAAACTTCACCAGGTCGGAACCATTAAGTATTGTCTTAAGGCTTGAAAATAAACCGTTCTTTTGAAAACCTGTTTTCAGCAGAGCCTCCAGTGTTTCAGAAGTTGTCATTTCAAGGGAGAAGACTCCATACCTGTTCTCGAGGTATTGACGGAGTATTTCTGTAAGTCTCGAATAATATAATTTCACCTCGCCTTTTTGCCAAAGCTGTTCCTCACGCAGTTTCCCGAGATCGTGGAATGCTATAACATGTGCAGGATCAGGATTTATCAAAACCCCGGGTTCTGTCTTTGTCTTCCTGTATTTCTTCAGAAGTCTTAATATTCCCCATATTGCTGCAGTGATAACAGTTGCAAGAAGTATCCATGGGAGTATCTCACCAAGGGTGACAGGCGACCCGTAAGGATCAATAATATCGAAGAACTTTGCACTATCCGGAGGTGTTATATTCACTCTCATCACTTTGAGATGTGAATAATCTGAATAAAACCGCTTGATGCCTGTTTCGCTTTTTAATTCCGCATAAACAGGGGGCATTTCATAAAATCCTGAGTCGAAAGATGTTATAAGGTACCTGTTTACTGTTTTCAACCGATTATTTTCGACCTTCATACTGTCGGTAAAAGGACCTGAGACTATTTCTATATTCCTGCAGAGAGTATCTTTAAGGTACTGAAGATTTAGTTTAATATCAGCAGGTTGACTAACTGAAACAGTATAATTGATCTGATCGCCAATGTAGATGATTGAGCTGTCGAAAGCAGCGGTAACCTCTATTTCCTGCGCCTCTGAGGCTGCAAAGAATCCGGCCAGCAAATAAAACAATATGACTGATCTTTTCTTTTTCACCTGCTCTCAAACAATTTAATAAGTGGTTTAACATAGTCCTCACCTGTGCTGATATGTGCAGCATCGACTCCGCATCTGTTTAATACACTACTGAATACTGCAAGGTGTTCCTCCCACCATTTTCTGTAGGCATTCCTGGTGCCACGGGAAGATGTGTCTATCCATCTTTCACTTCCAGTTTCCGAGTCAGATATTTTTATCAAACCTGCATCAGGTAAAGATGTTTCAAGAGGATCATAGACTTTAATGGCAGCAATATCATGTTTGTTTGAGGCAATACGTAATGCTTCCTCAAAATCGGGTGCAATAAAATCAGAGATGATGAATGCCGTACATCTTTTTTTTATGGCATTGGTCAGGAAACGAAGAGGTTCATCGAGATTCGTTCTTTTATTCTCTGATCTGAAGCCCAGCAGCTCTCTGATTATCCGCAAAATATGCTTTCTTCCTTTTTGCGGCGGAATGAATTTCTCAACCTTATCGGTAAAAAAGATCACCCCTATCTTATCGTTATTGAATATTGCTGAAAATGAAAGTACAGCAGCAACTTCAGTCATGATATCCCTTTTAAAGCTGATTGAAGTTCCGAAACTTCCCGAGCCGCTTACATCAATGAGGAGCATAACTGTCAGTTCTCTTTCTTCTTCAAATATCTTTATATAAGGATGGTTAAAGCGGGCAGTGACATTCCAGTCTATGCTCCTTATATCATCACCATACTGGTATTCCCGCACTTCACTGAAGGCAATGCCTCTTCCCTTAAAAGCACTATGATATTCACCCGCAAAAATATGCCGGGTCAATCCCCTTGCTTTTATTTCAATCCTTCTGACCTTCTTTATTAAATCTGTTTCTTCCATCGCATGGTCTAAGGAACTTCAACTACATTAAGTATCTCAGCAATAATTTTATCCTGGTCCGTGTTTTCAGCTTCAGCCTCATAGGTTAATCCTATCCTGTGACGCATCACATCCGGACATATTGCCCTGATATCTTCAGGAATGACATAACCTCTCCGGCGGATAAAAGCAAATGCTTTTGCAGCTTGAGCAAGGTATATTGAAGCTCGCGGCGAAGCACCATACGAGATCATATTTGTAAATGCAGGCAGTCCGTATTTTCCAGGATTCCTGCTTGCAAAGACAATATTGAGTATATAGTTTTCAATCTTTTCGTCCATATAGACTTCTCTTACAATATCTCTTGCCTTTAAAATATCAGCGGGTTTGAGAACTGAGTTTGCTTGTGGGAATTCGCTGGCCAGGTTTTCCCTGATAATAAGTTTTTCTTCATCCATAGAGGGATAATCTATCAGTACCTTCAGCATAAACCTGTCAACCTGTGCTTCAGGCAAAGGATATGTTCCCTCCTGTTCTATCGGATTTTGGGTTGCAAGTACCAGGAATGGTTCATCCAGTTTGAAGGTTGATTCACCTATTGTTATCTGTCTCTCCTGCATGGCTTCGAGGAGTGCACTCTGAACCTTAGCCGGCGACCGGTTTATTTCATCCGCGAGGATAAAGTTTGCAAAAACCGGTCCTTTTTTGACTATAAATTCCTCCTTCTTCTGGCTGTAAATCATAGTGCCTATAAGGTCAGCGGGAAGAAGATCAGGGGTGAACTGGATCCTGCTGAATTTAGCCTCAATGATCGAAGCAAGTGATTTTATTGCCAGTGTCTTTGCCAGGCCGGGAACCCCCTCCAGGAGAATATGTCCATTAGCAAGTAATCCTATCATAAGGCTGTCGATCAGGTGTTTCTGGCCGATAATAACCTTATTCATTTCCATCCTGATGATATCAACAAAAGCACTCTCTTTTTCAATCTTTTCGTTGAGTATTCTAATGTCAGTTGTCTGCTCCATAGTTTGAGTATTTTTATATAGCTAAGATAATAAAAACAGATGCGATTCGAATTTCAGAATCTCTTCTGAACAGTTGATCACAAAAAAAACAATCTAATTAATAAAGAGGTGTTAATGAAAGTTAAAGTTCTGTTAAATTCACTGATAACGGATTCCAGCTGAATCCGGCTCTTACCGAACATCTTATGATAAGAAGCAACTCAAGAGGAATAAAGGCAGTATTGAATGAATTAGGAAACACTATCTGAACGATGAATGCAAGCAAGGCAAGAAAGAACACTAATCTGAACCATATATACCATTCTTTTTTGAAAATAATACTTATCAGACACATTAAAATAAAAGGGTTGAGCCATATGATATTAAGATTCCATTTCATCTGCTGATGACCGGTAAAGAAATTAAAGAATATCATCATCAGCGCCAGGATTGAATAGATCGGAAAGATTACCAGGTCAGTAATCCTGTTAGGTGTAATACTCCTGACAGCAGAAGAAAAGAGAATAATCGCTATCAGCAGAATCGAAAAGATAAATAGAGGTGTCGCAAAGAATACATGTTTGATTTCAGGCGGATCAAACTGCAGGACAGTTACAGGGTTCTGGAGTAAGGGGATCATCTTCCCGTTCCGGTTCACAACAGCTTCTGATAATCCATCCTGCAGATCTATAGGAAGGAACATCCGGTCCCTGTATGAAGCCTTTTTATCACCGGGAGTCCCCATAAGCAGATCGATACCCAGTTGCAGCCATGGATAGGGTCTCTGGTATTCACCAACCTTTTCCCTGAATGTCGGGATGTCTTTCATCACTTCCGGAGGATAAAGAAGTATGTCGCCAATAGCTTTCTCCAGGAGGTCCCTTATTCGTGTGGAACAATCATCATAGAAGAAATCGTACCTGTATTTTATATTTTCCGGTTTCAGGTTTTCTCTTAACAGCGTAAAGAGCGCATTGATTTCATGAGGCTCCAGATTAATTTTTTGCTGATATACCGACCGTTCTTCGTAAAAATAATCTTCAAGAAACCTTTTAAATGGATACACTCCGAGCATATATTCCAGGCGGCCCTTTGCAAATTTCCATGCAAAATTAGGTGTTGCAAAATCGAATACACCCCAGTTGTAAGCAAGGTCGCTCTCCTCTCCGGGAATAATTATTCGCAAAGCGCTATGACCGTAGATAGAATAAGTTTCCGTACCCGGAGCACAGGTAATCAGGAAAATTTCTACTTCAGGTGTTGTTTGAGATGAGACATTAAAACACCACGACGCGAGTATTGTAACTATTATAAGACCTTTTTTGATCATTGTAAAACAATAAAACACGAAAATGCAAATAAGTATGCAATTACCAGCTAAAACCTGTGATTTTTTTCCAAATTGCAGATTAGTTTTAATTTTGGAATGGAATTTTAACCAGAAAATATGAACTTACAGGGACTGGAAGGTATAAATCCGGTATTGCTGGCCCTCCTGGCAACATTGTTTACATGGGCTCTGACTGCGCTGGGCGCAGCAATGGTCTTCTTCTTCAAGAGCATCAACAGAAAGATCCTGAATGCAATGCTTGGTTTTGCTGCCGGGATAATGATAGCTGCCAGTTTCTGGTCTCTGTTAATGCCAGCCATTGAAATGGCTGAAGCTGACAATATCACTCCATGGATGCCGGCAGTTATCGGATTCCTTGCCGGAGGTGCATTTTTATACCTGATAGACAGAATTTTACCTCACCTTCACCTGGGATTGTCAATAGATAAGGCAGAGGGAATAAAAACATCATGGCAGAGAAGTGTTTTGCTTGTTCTTGCAATAACGCTGCATAACATTCCCGAGGGACTGGCGGTAGGAGTTGCATTTGGAGCATTGGCAATTAATCCGGATCCGGGAGTCCTGTCAGGAGCAGTTATTCTGGCCATCGGGATAGGTATTCAGAACTTTCCTGAAGGAGCCGCTGTTTCAATACCACTGAGAAGGGAAGGATTTACAAGGATGAAATCATTCTTCTATGGACAATTGTCGGGTTTCGTTGAACCCATGGCAGGTGTTCTTGGTGCATTTGCAGTTCTTATGATTAAACCGATGCTTCCCTATGCACTTTCATTTGCAGCAGGCGCCATGATATTTGTGGTTGTGGAGGAACTTATCCCTGAATCGCAGAACGGTCACGAAACAGACCTCTCAACAATAGGTGCAATGTTCGGCTTTGCAACAATGATGCTGCTCGACGTTGCACTGGGATGATAATATAATTAAAACCATTTGAAATAATGAAGACAAAAATTATCTTTCTTTTCCTTCTTATTTTCGGTTTTTCAATGAGCTGCGGTGAAAAAGAGGATTTTTTCTTACCAGCTAATATACGGCATGATGGATAGTCTTGATATTTTCAGGACATTAAAGTTTCTTCCGGGTATAATCCTGGGACTCACAATACATGAGTTCAGCCATGCTTATATTGCACACAGGTGCGGTGATTCAACATCAAAGGATCAGGGAAGGGTATCGCTGAATCCCCTTAAGCATATTGACCCTATGGGATTTATTATGCTCCTGGTGGCAGGATTCGGATGGGCTAAACCTGTTGAATTCAATGAGAGTAACCTGAGAGATCCAAAGCGCGATGTTCTTAAGATAGCAGTTGCCGGACCGGTTTCAAATGCAATTCTGGCAATGATTCTGTCAGCCTTATTTGTTATTCTTAAGCAACT